>JACCDX010435888.1_pt1 | contig 19313 bp, 15 predicted proteins | sample 7449681 | NCBI WGS metagenome assembly JACCDX01 (sample SAMN15323450, study PRJNA562643) | freshwater metagenome | isolation source: river surface water | place: USA:Blue River Watershed | collected 2017-08-18
AGCTGCTCAAGATGCACAAGCCCAACAAGGTATTGACATCGAAGCAGAAATCATGGCTGCTCTAGCACAAGAAATTACTGCTGAAATCGACCAAGAAATCATCGGTAGTTTAGGTACTTTAGCAACTGGTAATGGTAACACAGAAGCTTTCGACCAAGCCGCTGTAAGTGGTACAGCTACATTCGTTGGTGACGAACACGCCGCATTGGCAGTTCAAATCAACCGTGTTGCTAACACTATCGCTCAGCGTACACGTCGTGGTGCTGGTAACTGGGCAGTTGTTAGCCCAACAATGTTGACAGTGCTACAAAGCGCAACAACTTCTGCTTTCGCAAGAACAACAGAAGGTACATTCGAAGCTCCAACAAACACTAAGTTAGTTGGTACATTGAATGGCGCGATGAAGATTTATGTTAACACATACGCCGCAAGCAGTGATGCAGGTAACAAGATTGTCGTTGGTTACAAAGGTACTAGCGAATCTGATGCCGCAGCATTCTATTGCCCATACATTCCATTGATGAGCAGTGGCGTTGTTCTAGATCCAACAACATTCGAACCAGTCGTATCATTTATGACACGTTACGGATATGTTGAACTAAGCAACACAGCAAGTTCTCTTGGTAACGCCGCAGACTACTTAGGTACTGTGACTGTTTCTACAAGCAACTTGTCATTCAAGTAATTTTAAATTACTTAAAAACGAAAAGCACTCTTCGGAGTGCTTTTTTTATGGCTATACTGTTTAACTAGATTGATAAATAATTTGTCTAGAAGATTTATGCGGTACCCACCGCGTAGGAGCCTAGAACGCTCATTACATAAGGAGAAAACAAATGGGACGTCCAGTCAATAAAAGATGGTTTGGAGCTACTGGTACAGGTACTGGTGCCGGACTTTTTACAGGTAATAACTTACCAATTAGATTTAAATTAGGCGGTACTGTTTACGAAGGTTATATTACCAAACAAACAGGCAGTCGTCGTTACAAAGTCAGTACTGATGATGGCACAACAGCAACAGGTTCAGTATATTTGACAAACGCAACAACACCAGCAAGCAACGGTGATGCCTCATTAGTTGGCATCGTTACTGGCGGCGGTGCAGTTACAATTAGAAAATTAACTAATCGTGTGGCAACAGATTATAACGGTGTTCGTTATACATGGAACTTGTCAGACGACAGTACAGAAACATTAATTCGTTTAACAGCAATCTAATATGTCAAAAGTAGTCAGAGTTCAAGACGGTGACTATAAAATCGTCACCCAACTTAATGGTACAATTACCTTAGACACTGGTAATCAAATTGGTACGGTCGTCGTAACAGGAGATTTATTAGTTCAAGGTAACACTACTACCGTTGAGTCTGAAACAATGACTGTTAAAGACAACATCATATATTTGAATTATGGTGAAGCAGGAGCCGGAGTATCGTTAGGTACTTCGGGTCTTACTATTGAAAGAGGCACTAGTGTTGATGCTAGTTTTCTATGGGACGAAAGTTTAACCTATAGTAAACCAGATGGCACTAGCGGATCTGGAGCATTTAAATTTGAAACAATTACTGGATTACCAATTGGTATTAAAACCAACACTGTGTTTTCTGGTACTAGCGATTTACGTTTAGACACAGGTAACACTAGCGGTGTTGTTACGGTCAACCCAGGATATACAGCAAGATTAGGAGATCCAGATGATGTTCCTAATATTGATTGGGTGGAAAATTATGTGTTAGCCAGCGGTGGTACAGCCGTAGTTGATAGAATTTATAGATACTTTGGCAGTAGTTATTTAAACACTGGTATGAGAGCATATGATACTGGTGCAGGTGATGCATCTAGTAGACTTAGTGCAGAAGTTGACGGCAGTATCAAGATGGAAATTAATAATCTTGGTGTTACTGTACAAGGCACACTATCTGTAGGCGACATTACTATAAGTGGTAATTTGGTACAAACAGCAGTTTCAAATGCTGATTTAGAATTTAAAGGAAGTGGAACTGGTATTGTTATTGTTGACGATGTACTAGCACTAACTACACAGTCTGCACCAAGTGCTACAGCAGGACGAAATAAAATTTACAGTGGATCAATAGGCACTGGTGGTACTGGTATTAAATTTGTAAATACATCACAAACTGGAGAATTAATTAGTAGTAAAAAAGCATTGTTATATGCATTACTATTCTAAGGATTAAAACATGGCAATTTCAAGCGTATTAATAACAAATTCAGCGTCAGCAATATTCACATGTCCAGTTGGGCAAGAATATGCATTAACAACCATGTTTTTCTGCAACTATAGTGCATCTGATGTTACATTAAATTCATTGAACTTAGTAGCTAGTGGCGGAAGTGCTAGTGACACAAATAGGATTATTAAAGATTTATTGATACCTGCAGGGGAAACATTGACCTTTGACAGTGAAAAAATCGTGTTAGGCAGCGGCGATTTTGTAAGCGCAGTTGCTAGTGATAATAGCAGATTATCTGTTACACTATGTACTCTACAGGTAAGCTAAAATGAGATTTTTAAAAGCGTCTACACTATCTAAGAAAAACATCAAAAATGACGATGTAGCAGTAGATATCAACGGACAAGTTATCTTAGGGACTAAAAATTCAGTATTAGTTCCTAAAGGTAACAACAGCACAGACAGACCAGCAAGTCCAGTTAATGGACACTTAAGATATAATACTACGGATAATGAACTAGAAGCATATCAAAATGGTGCTTGGAGAAATATTCGTTTTAAAGAATTTACCTCAATCACAAAAATAACTTTAGGTACAGGTGACGATGTTGAAACCACATTTGGTCCGTTCAACAGCAGTTACATACCTAACAGTGCTGATGGCATTATTGTTTTAGTTGAAAACGTAATGCAAATATCAACAACTAACTTTACACTAGTACAAAATCCTTCAACTGGTCCTAATAGTCCGTATGCCGCAGGATGGTACTTGGTATTCAGTGAACCTGTTCCAACAGGCAAAGCTATCACCGTTTACTACGGATTCGACCGCTAAACCCCCTTTATACTAAAAATTGGTAAATACTATTGCACATGCCGTGTGGCTGGGCAATTAGACTGTGGTAAACCAGCAAAGAGCCCGTAAGGGATGAAAATTTGGTTATCCGTGAAACTCGGTGTATGAGGAGAGAGTATGGCCATTGGTCGCATTTCAGGTCCGCTCTTGAAGGAAAACTTAACACGTGATGGTGTTAATTTACGCTTCGAGACAGATCTATTATATCTTAAAGTAACTGATCCTAATTCTGCTAATCATAGAATTGGTATAAAAAACTCTAATCCTGCATACACACTAGACGTAACAGGCACAGCTCGTGCAACGACTTTCCTAGCAGGTGAATTAGATGTAGATGACGTCTACATCAACAACAATTCAATAAGTTCACAACTTGGCGACCTAGTACTCAGTGCCGCCACAAGTTTTGATAAAGTAACCATAAACAGTAATGTTCTAGTTAACGGTAATTTACACGCAACTGGATCTATAACCGCTGATGGCAGTTTAACATTTGGTGACAATAACACAGATAATGTGGTATTTGCTGCCGATATTAACAGTGATTTTCTACCTAACGTAACTGACACATTTAAACTAGGAACACCTAGCAAACGTTGGGATCAGCTGAATGTACACAATGCAAATATTGGCGATTTGCAGATTCAAGACAATATAATAGAGCCAATTAATACAAACGGTGACTTGGTGTTAAGAGCCAACGGCACTGGTCAAATTGTAATCAGTGGTAGTATTGGGTTGACTGGAAACATTACATTAAGTGGTGACCTAGCAGTTAACGGCGGCGACTTAACAAGTACTAATCCTTCTTTTAATTTATTAAATCAGCCTACAACAATTAACTTTGGTACAAGTGCGACAGCAATTGAAATTGGTTCATCAACTGGTCAGACTAGTATCAATCATGCTGTAACTGTAGACGGATCTACAACATTACTAGGCTTACTAACAGTATCAAATAACGTTTCAGTTATTGGAAATACTACTCAAACTGGTAATATATCGCTAACTGGAAACTTAATAGTTACTGGTGACATTATTGGCGGTCCGTTAATTACTGATGACATCAGAGTTGATGGTAATTTAATTCGCACAACTGCTAGTAACAGCAGTTTAGATTTAAGATCAAACGGTACTGGAACAATTCTAGTTAACGGTAAAGATTTACTAAACTATGATGCTACAACTTGGTATGTTAGTGAAGACAGCGGCAGTGACAGTAACGACGGCCGCAGACCTTATACAGCCTTTGCTACGTTAAAATATGCATTAACACAAGTTAGTTCAGGTGACACAGTTTTACTATCACCAGGTACTTATACTGAAGTATTTCCAATTACAGTTCCACAAGGCGTAACTGTTAAAGGTGCTGGCTTAAGAGCAACAAAAATTAAACCAACTGTAGGAACAAATAACAAAGACTGTTTCTTATTAAACGGCGAAACTACTGTAGAAGACATGACTATTGCTGACATGTTTTATGATAGCGTTAATAATACAGGTTATGCTTTCCGTTTTGCTCCTACTACCACAGTAAGTACTCGTAGTCCTTATGTACAGCGTGTAACTGTATTCAACAAAGGCAGTGGTGCAGGCAGTGGCGACCCTTACGGATTTACCAGTGCTGACGCAGGTCGTGGCGCATACTTAGATGGCAGTCAAGTAACACGTGCCAGCTTAGAAGCGGCTATATTATTCAACGAATGTACATTTATTGTTCCAAATAGCCGTGCGTTAATAATGACCAACGGTGCAAGAACTGAGTGGTTAAACTGTTTTACATACTTTGCTGACCTAGCTATTGAAGGTGTTGTGGGTGCTACTGGTCGTGGCGGAGACGGAAAAACTTATGTAACTTTTGGTGGTGTCAGCGGTTCTGGTTTCCAAGTAGGTGAAACAGTGAGATTGACCAGTACTGATTCTAGTACTGTAATTAATTTGGTTGTTGACAGCGTCGCTGGCAGCAAAATTACCGTTGACGGCAGTGTAGGTACACTAGAAGGTGAGGATTTTACACCAGCAAGTATAGTTGGATTAACATCTGGTACTACTGCTACCAGTGTAACACGTTATGACCGCAGTGAATTTGCCGCAGAACTACGTGCTATTTCAGGTGCAAACGTATATGGAAATCAAGGGGTCAAAGCTGACGGTGACGATGTTGTAATACAATTAATGGCATGGAATTTTGCTTATATTGGTACTGGAGCAGATCTAACCAACGATAAAAGTGCAGTAATTCAAGCCAATGAAGTAATCGAAGTTAACAACGGTCGTGTTTATTATAACAGTGTTGATCAAGTAGGAAATTTCCGTATAGGCGATCTGTTTAGTGTAAACTTTGAAACAGGCGCAGTTAGTTTTTCAGCACCAACATTTGATGTATCAAGCCTAACAGGTATTACATTTACTGATGGCACAAATGTAACTATCATCAATCCTACAACAGTACAAACAGGTAATTTAGTATTAGCTGGTAATACACTAAGCAGTACAACAGGCGGCATCACTATTGATCCTAGCGGCAACGAAACATTAAACTTAAATGCCAATACAACTGTTTCTGGTAATTTAGATGTAGGCGGCAATGTTACTATCGGAGGCACAATAACTGTTGGCAATGCAGATACTGACAGTATCACTGTTGTTGCAGATTTTACCAGCAACTTACTACCAAACGAAAGTAATACTTATGATTTAGGTAGCCCAAGTAAAGAATGGCGCACACTCTACGCAGGTCAAATTACAAACGGCAACATTGTAATTGATGACAATTACATTAGAACTACAGTATCAAATTCAAACTTAGAATTAAATTCTAACGGTACTGGTACAATTGAATTACAAGATAATACAAATGTAACTGGTAATCTAGGTGTAACTGGTACAGTGACTGCTACAAACATGTCTTCAACCGGACAAGTTACATTTGCAACAGGCACAAGTGGATCAGTTGCTTCTTTTGGTACCACCGGAGATCGTGTATGGATAAATGGCGGAAGTGCAAACAATACCATATACAGTGAAAACAATCAGCTTCAGATAGCACCAGGTGGACTTAATTGGTCAACTCAAGGAGCATTATTTACTTCTACTAATGTAGCTGTCAAATACACAACAACTTCAACTTCTTCTACTACTGGGGCATTGACTGTAGCAGGTGGAGTAGGTATTGCTGAAAACTTAAATGTTGGTGGCACACTAAATGTAAACGGATTATCAACATTAGATAACTTACAAATTAATGGCACAACAATATTAACAGGACCAATAACTGCTAATAACAATGTAAACATAGCTGGAACATTAACAGTTACTGGTGATATTGTTGGTGGCCCTCTTCGTACTGATGATATACAAATTGTTGGTAATAGAATTGAAACTACGGCAAGTAATAGTAATTTTGAAATCAATACAGTTGGCACAGGTAGCATTGAATTACTTGCCAACTCAAACATTACTGGCACATTAGATGTAAGCGGACAAACTACATTAGCAAGTGCCAATATTGAAGACTTAACAAGTGGTCGTGTTGTGCTTGCTGGCGCCAGTGGTGAATTAGAAGACAGTGCTAATTTAACATTTAATGGATCTTTATTAACTGTTACTGGTAATCAAAAAATTACAGGTAATTTGGATGTTGACGGTGATATCACTTTAGGCGGAAACATTCGCATTGGTGATCAAGAACTTGATACTGTCACAGTACAAGCAGACTTTACAAGTGATTTAATACCAAATGCAAGTAATTTATACGATTTAGGTACAGCCGCAAAACAGTGGCGAGTAGTTAACGCCGCAGAATTTGATAACGGCACAATCAACATTAACGATAATGTTATTAGAACTACTGTATCAAATAGTAATTTAGAATTACGTGCTAGTGGAACTGGTATAATCGTAGTTCCACAAAATAATGTGTCATTTAGTCAAACATTGACTGTTGATGGTCTAACAACACTGGATCAAACAGTTGTCAATGACATATTAACTGTCAACGCAAACAGCACATTCAATGGTGATGTTACTGTTACTGGTAACTTAACAGTAACTGGTAATACTGCACAAACTGGCAATTACACCGTAGTTGGAAACTTAGAAGTAACTAAGGACATTTCAACTAGTACAGTGCAAACTGACGATATTAGAATTGAAGGTAATGTTATTACTACAACATTATCAAATAGTGATTTAGAATTACGTGCAAATGGAACAGGAACAATTGAGTTACAAGAAAATACTAATGTAACTGGCACGTTAGATGTTAATACAAGCATAACTACGCCTGTAGGAAACATAACAGTTTTAAATGCAGGCGAAGCAAACATCGATGGCATTAGAATTGATACAAATGTAATTAGTACAGTAAATTCTAATGCAAACATAGAATTAAAACCATCTGGGTCTGGAATTGTTTATATTCAGGGTACAGGGGCTGTTCGCATACCAGCAGGAAATACTGCTGAACGACCATCAACTGGTGAAGTTGGGTTTATTCGTTATAACAGTCAAACAAATAATATTGAAGCATGGAACGGAGTTGTATTTGCAGGCATTAGTGGAGGCGGTTCAAGTAGCGATGCTAACGGTGATACTCGAATTACGTTTGAGACTAGCGGAAATAATGAAGATATTATACGCTTCTTTGCAGGACTTGCTGGACCCACACCTGGCAGCACTATTGGTGCAAACGAAATCATGCAAGTTAGTAATAACGGTGTTATTATTAACGGTACAATCAAAATTCAAAATAACGTAATTGAAAACATCAACTCAAACGATGATTTAATATTACGTGCTAGTGGCACTGGTAGAGTTATACTTGATGGTAGTGGTGAACCAGGCAGTTCTGGAAATGTATACGCAACTGACCCATTACTAACTCTTAATAGTAGTCAAACATCAGCTAACGGGTATGATAGCGGTTTAATTATTGAACGTGGTAGTGACATCAATACTGCTATAATTTGGGATGAAAGTGCAGATGAATTTGCGTTCATAAGCACTATTGAACAAGGCACTGTTAAGGGCAATGTGTCTATAACAGGATATCAAAATTTAAGCAGTGCAAGTATTAAAATTAATAGTGAATCTATCAATAAAGTTACATTCACAGATGCTAGTAAGATTGTACGCAGTTTAGATACGGGAAGAACGGCGTATGTAGACGGTGTTATGAAATTTAACACTGGGGCACAGGTAGCTATACCAACAGGTACTACAGTACAGCGTCCAGTTAGCGCACAAGAAGGTAGTATACGATATAACACTACAGATCAAGTATTTGAAGGGTTTGCTGATGGTGGCTGGCAGGGATTAGGTATCGGATACGGTAGCGCACCAAACTATCAAGGGTTTGTTGGTAATGGCTCACAATATGAATTTACTCTAAGCGAGACACCGTTAAGTAGTGCCGGCGTTATTGTAACCTTAAACGGTGTTGTACAAGAACCAGAATATTCTTATAGAGTAGAAGACAACATTTTGATGTTTATTGATGAATCAAGCACAGTTGTTGCACCAGACTTAGGTGACAGAATTGATGTAAGATTTATAAGCAAACCAGCAATTAGTACTGTTAGAGAACGTAGTTTTGTTGGTGATGGAAGTACTAGATCATTTGCTATGACGCTTCCAATTAGGAGCCAGGCAGAAGTACTAGTATTTGTAAATAACATTTATCAAGATGTAGCAGTATACTCCATTAGTGGTAAAAATGTAATTTTTGATCAAGCACCTCAAGGTGATGATAGAATTAATATTGTACATATAGCGGGCATTGTTGCTCCAAATGTGGCAACAATACAAGAAGCAGATGACTCAGCTATTGCATTTTCAATAGCACTAGGATAAAATATGGCAAATCAATTTGGAAACGCAAAAGCAAAAAATGTAGGAACAAATCCTGTAGATATCTATACTACAGGATCAACTACAAGAGCAACAATTATAGGTATTAATATTGCAAATACATCAAGTTCAGATATTGAAGCAAGTATTAAATTGAGAGATGCAACAAGCTCAGAGTATTATATTGTTAAAGATACACCAATTGCTAGATATGCGGCACTGGCAGCGATGGGCGGAGATCAAAAACTTGTACTAGCACCTAATAATGTTTTAATTGTTGAAACAAATAAAGAAAATTCAGCTGATGTAATTGTCAGCTATTTGGAGATCACATCATGAGTAGATATATAGGACCAAGTCCAGGAACCAAAAAATTCTTCTACGGTTTTAGCCGTAGTAATGACGGAGAACTTACGTTTAGTAAAGTTGACTTCTTAGCAGGTTACGGACAGACTGTTGTTATTAACGATTTGACGCTAAGAGCAGATCAAGAAGAACAATACGATTTCCAAGGATTTGAACAAGACTACTTTGATGGTAGAGGTTCAAACCACGAGTTAACAAACGAAAGTTTAAAATATGAACAGTATAAATTTCGAAGCGAAGATTTGTACTATTTTATAGACGAAGATGGACAACTTGTTGTGCGTATCAACGAGGAATATACGTACCCACCAGCAGTATAAATATACGATAAGGACTAAGGAAAATGGCTGATTTTAAATTAGGAAGACTAAAATTTGTATGGAAAGGTGCATGGGCGGCCTCTACTGCCTACGTTAAGGACGATATCGTACGTTACGGTGGTAACGCTTACGTTGTTGAATCCGCGCATACTTCTAATTCTAACTTCTATACAGATTTAACCGCTAACAGATTGACTAAAATCGCAGGCGGAACAGAATACAAAGGTGACTGGGCTACATCAACAGTATACAAAGTTGATGATTTGGTCACATATAACGGTACAGTTTATAGAGCTAACCAAGGCCATACTGCCGCAGGTTCTTTCTTATCAGACGAAGCCAAATGGGACGTATACACTAAAGGATTTAGTTATCGTGGTAATTGGGCCGCAACAACACATTATGCCCTAAACGATGTGGCACGTGTTGGTGGTTACTTATACCAAGTTATAGACGCTCACATTAGTCAAAGCACATTTAATGCAGATAGCGCCAAATGGACCTTATTCTTACAAGGTATTGATTTCCAAAGCAACTGGGCAACAAGCACTCTTTATCAGCCAGGTGATATTGTCAAGTTTGGTGGATACTTATATATCTGTAATACAGAACACACAAGTTCTGGGACAAAAATTAGCACAACTTATTTTGACGTATTACTACAAGGTCAAGCAAATGCTGGAATTTGGACCAGCAGTGGACAAGTATATAAAGTTGGCCAAGTTGTAAGATACGGCGCCCGTTCATATATTTGTATCGTAACACACGATCAAGCAGATACACCAGCTGTTGGCGCAAGCTATGTACCAACAGATACAACATATTGGTCTTTATTAAATAAAGGTTTATCATATGAAGGTTCTTGGGTTGGTGGAACAACTTACAAATTAGACGACGTAGTTGAGTACAGTGGAACTTCATATGTTTGTATTCAGGCACACGGTACATCACAACAACCTAATACTGCTACTACTTATTGGAGTATCTTAGCTCAAGGCGATATCAGCAGTCCTTTAACTACAACTGGTGATATGATTTATCGTAATGCTGGAGGAAGTGTTGTTCGTTTGCCGATCGGTGCTAGCGGATCATTTTTAGTAGTTAACAACGGAATACCAAGTTGGGGTGTACAAGCACCTGAAGACAACTATTATGTTAGTTTGACTGGTAGTGACAGCAACGACGGACGTACTCCTGCTACTGCATGGCGTACAATTCAACATGCGGCAACACAAACCTATAATGCTGGACAATCTAAAATTAGTTTATTTTCAGGCGAATATACTGAATTGTGCCCAATTAAATTAGGTCGCGGAGTTTGTTTAGAAGGTGATGCACTTGGATCTGTAACAATTAAACCAGATACAACTACAGATAAAGGATATGGAGTTGGTATTAGTAAAGATGGATCAACTCCTAACGCAAACAGCGAAGTGTTTCATGTAAACAACGCAAGTCGTGTAAGAAACATTCAGTTTAAAGATTTTGGTGCAGGGGCTGTCTGCGTAAGTTTAGATCCAGGTGCTGGACCAAATGACTCCTCAGTTTGGGTTACAAGCCAAAGTCCATATGTACAAAACTGTACATCGTTCACAAACGGTGGTACTGGTATGGTTATTGACGGTGGACTACATAACGGTGGTTACAAATCTATCGTAGCTAACGACTGGACACAGATTAACAGTGATGGTGTTGGTGTTCTTGCTAAACGAGACGGCCGCACTGAACTTGTTAGTTGCTTTACATACTACTGCCATATTGGTTATAAAGCAGAAACTGGCGGAAAAATTCGTGCTGTTCAAGGATCCAGTGCTTATGGTGATTACGGCGCATACGCAACAGGATATAGTCAAAATGAAATTCCACTAACTGGAAATATTCAGTTACCAACAGCAACAGTTAATAGTTTACAGACTATTTCAAATAATGTAATTATTAACGCACACCACGCTGACCAAGATAAAAACATCTATCAAGTTGGATTTACAAATCCAATTATTAATATTAGTGAAGTAGATAGTACTCAAGTTAGTAGCGTACCAGTTGTTGACAATACAGCCTCAGAACTGTTTATAGCCAAATATGATACAGGTTCTAACTTAGATTGGCAACAAACTTTAACTGGTTATTATGGCGAACTGTTATGTGTTACTGATATCCTTGGTGTTATATATGTTGGTGGTAGAGTATATACTTCTGGATCTTGGAAAGGATTTTTAGTAAAATTATCAAGTTCTGGTGATATTCAGTGGCAAAAAATTATTACTGGTGCAGAATCTGTAACTGCTATTACTACAGATGGTACTACTATATATTTTGTAGGAACTACGACTTCTGGTTCTACAGGAGCATATATTAGCGCAATTGGCGGCGGCGGTGTGTCAATAACATGGACTAGAACTCTAGATTATAACGATAGTTCTTTAAACACAATTAGACCAACAAGTATTGTATATGCGGATGTTCCTGTATCTAGTAATGACACTTACCTTGCAGCCGGAGATGCAGACGCTGAAGGCAAGCTATTCGTTGCACTAAAAGATGATACTGTCAATGCCGCAATGATTGCTCGTTATACAACATCGGGTACATTTGAAACTAGTTTCAATTATGGTCAAAACTTTGAATTTAATCATTTATGGTTAGATAATGGTAACGGTGATGGCATTTACATGATTGGATCAGGTAAATCGTTAAACACTGGTTACACATATGCATTAACAACACTTCAATATGGAGCAAGCATCAATGCTACCTATGCAAGTTTAAGTGCTGGCACTGGTAACAGTGGCGCAGATCAAATAGTATTAAACGGCTCTGGAAGTAGTGATTTGAATCTTCAAGGTGACGTAATTAAAGGAAGAAAACTAGTTGGTGCAAGCTCAGGTGCGACAGCAACTATTGTAAGTTATGACGGTGCATCTGGTGGACTAATTAAAATCAGTATTCAAGGTAGAGTTGGTACATTTACAGGTGGTGAACAGTTACAACTGTATCAAGCAAGTGTTTACCAACCATATCTAGCAAGATTAACTATGGCCGGTGAAGTTGCTTGGCAACATCGTATTAATTCTATTGATGGTGGAGAATATAAATTTTCATTTGCACAAGGTGATAGAGTTTATTCAGGCGGCTATATTGTAGATGATATCAATACTGATGTTAGAAGAACTGCTTTCTTAGCACGATACACTTCAACTGGTACATTAACATGGCAGCGTAGTTTATCTAATAGTACTGATTACAGTGAAATTAGAGCTATTGGTCTTGACGGTGTAAACGTAATAAGTTCAGGATATACTAAAGGAAATGATGCACTGTATTTGAACGTTGATAGAGACGGCAGTACATTTGGAATCGCTAGCGGATTTAGTTGGAATACTACAACATTAACTGCATCTGATCCAACTATTGCTATCAAAGGAATACAAGCCCTTTATAGTCAAAACGTTACATTTACTTTATCCGATGGTGTAAGTATAGTAGATGCAACCCCAGGAACTACTGCAACAATTGATGCAACACGTAGTGGATTTAGTGGATTAGGTAGAGGAATTACATTCACTGTTGAAAATTTAGCTAGGGAGCCAAAGAAGGGATCTGTGTTCCAAATTAACGGTAACGAAAATACTTACTTTGTTATAGACGTAGCCGGATATGATGACGCTCTAAATTCAGCAACAGTTCAATTAGATCCTCCGATATTATCTAGTATTATTCCTGCTGATAACGAAGCAGTTACTTTAAGAGAAGCATATAGCCAAGTACGTATGACTGGTCATGACTTCTTAGATATTGGTACTGGTAATTTTGCTGAAACAAATTATCCGGTTATTATTAGTGCTGATTACACAATTCAGCCTGATCCAGATAATGAAATTTTTGAAGCAGATGGTGGTCGTTGCTTCTATGTAACTACTGACCAAGATGGTAACTTTAGAGTTGGTCCGTACTTCAAAGTCGAACAAGCAACTGGTCGTGCTACACTAAGCTCAGAAGAATTTGACTTAACTGGTCTTAATGAATTACAGTTAGGTAGTATTCGTGCTGGTAAACGCGGTGCAACTATTAGTGAATTTAGTACCGATGGTACTATGGGCGGAAACAGTGACAGCGTAGTGCCAACAGAAAAAGCTGTTGTAACTTATGTAACAACAGCATTAGCCGCAGGTAGTGGAACAGCATACAAATTAAAAGACGCTCAAGACGATACTGGAATTGACGTAGATACTGCTACTGACGGTAGTGCTAATACTATTGTTATGAAAACAAATAGTGTTACTCGTTTAACTGTTGGATCAACCGGACAAATTACTGCGGCAAGCTCATATACACCATCAACTAGTTATGATTTGACTACTAAAACATACGTTGATGGTTTAATTAGTGCGCTTAACACAACTGCAATTAGTCAGTTAAACAGTAACGTTACTGTTTCTGACTCAGGCACTGGCAGTATTTCAATTACTGCTGATGGTACTGTGATGCTTACTGTGCAAGCTGATAGAATTAGAGCAAATTCTAGTTATGCACCTAGCAACAGTTACGATCTAACAACAAAAACTTATGTTGACACTGCCGCAACATCTGCGGCTTCAGCGGCAGTTGGTGCTTCATGGACTTCAGTATCATCTAGTCAAAGCATAACAGCTGGTAATAGATATTGGGTTGATACTACAAGTAACACAATAACACTGACATTGCCTGGCTCACCAACTGCGGGAGATTTTGTTCAAATAATTGATATTGCAAGTAATGCCGCAACTAGAAACATCACAGTTGCTAGAAATGGCAACAAGATAATGAATACTACAGAAAACTTAGTTATGAATATTAACGGTTCTGCTGTAAGGCTTGTTTATACTGGAGCAAGTTTTGGTTGGGTATTAGAAACATTATAATAGGGAATAATTGAATGCCTGGATTATTAGATTTACGCATACCAACAGGTAGTATCACTGGGTCAAAGCTCAGTGGTACTATTGCATCAACACAAATTGATGCAAATGCTATTGATGTCACAAAACTAGCAACAACCTTAGACATCAGTGGCAAAACTGTTACAATGCCTAGTGGAGTGTTAACAACAAGTTCATTACCTTCTGGGTCAATAATTGGGCACTATTATGTTTCTGGCCAATACAACTTTAGCTATACCACATCAAGTGGTACATATAACGATGTGCCTAGTTTTAATGTAACATTTACAACTAAGGCAACAAATAGTACTTTTTTGGTGCATATTAGAACAACCGGATACGCTGATGCTGGCCACGGCGGGGTCGCCATAGGTATGAAATTAGGCAGTACTTTGTATGTGGGCGGCAGTAGTGACCAATGGAGTCTTTGGGGTAACGGCGTTAACAATGGTGGAAGTTATAACCCAATGCGTCATCAACTAATCAGTCCCAGTCTTGCAGCCGGCACTAGTGTTACAGCTCAAGTTGTAGCTGGGGCATGGAGTGGCTCAGGAACAAAGTGGCTTCCAGGTTATAGCTCAAGTTACACTAACTTAGCCAGCCTTTCAATTTACGAGATAAAACCATAATGCCATCACTATTAGATTTAAGAATACCAGCTAGTACAGTTCCAGCTAATGCATTGGTATCTGTGAGCTCAGGAAAAATTGCATCAAATGCTATAACAGCATCGCTGTTAGATAATACTTTAAATTTGAGTTCAAATACTATTACATTGCCTACAGGGGCAATTACACCAACAGCACTAGGTTCTGGTAGTGTACTACAGTGTAAAGCAATAAGGTTCACTGATAGCACTACTTATGCATTTAACGGATCATCATATACTAGTACAACTTGGTATGATGTGCCCGGAGCCTCAATAACACTAACTTCAAAAGGAGCTAATAGTGTTTACTTAATGATAGCAAGTTTACAAGCATATCATGAAACTTGGAATACTGGTCACAATATTACTTTTAATATAAGTGGTGGCGTCGGTGACATGATGAGTGCAAATGCCACTTGGAATCAAGAAGGCAATGGCATAAGTTATGCTAACAGTTTTAACATGAATCAAGTAAATTATCATTCTTCTAGTTTTGCCGCTGGCACAAGTATTACGTTTAAAGTAAGATTTGGTTGTTATAGAACTGGAGGAACTAGTTACATTAACTATCCAGGATATGGAAATAACAGTGGATTTAGTGTTTGGGAGATTAAACCGTAATGCCTAATTTAAATAATTTAAAATTTCCTGCAAGCAAAATCCCAGCCACTGCTTTAGCAGATACTACATTATCCTCAAGCAATTTTACAGGATCAATACCTGTTTCTAAACTAGCGACAACGCTTAATTTAAGTTCTAATACGGTTACACTGCCATCAAATGCACTAGGCGCATCACAAGCAAGTTCAGGACAGGTTGTAGGAGTATGGTATGCACATTCTTCAACTCAAACGTCAATAGGAACTGGTGTTACTGATTATACTGATTTATCTGGGTTTAGTATTACATTCACTACTAAAAGAGCAAATAGTATATTTTGGCTACACGGGGTAACTAGTTGGTATCAAGACGGCGACACTAATGGTCTTAATGTGCGATGGGTATGGAATGGTAGTGCTATTGTGCAAAGTAATGATTACTGGCAAGGCGGTTGGCACGCTTGGAGTTCATCATTTAACCCAAATAGTACAAACGTTAGCACTGGACTTACTTACTCCCCTAGCCTTGCAGCCGGAACTAGTGTTACTGCAAAATTACAAGCAGGTAAATGGGGCGGTTCAAACACTATCTATTGCAATTATAGTGGATACGGTATCTTTAATGGTATGACCATTATGGAAATTGTTCCTTAAATTTTAAAACTCACATAAGTAGTTGATGTTTAAAAATCTATGGACAACACCTATTTTTGTTAAAAATATAAAAGATACTTGTCAAAATGAAAGAGCAGGTATTATTGATTTCTTTAATTTAGTTAAATCAGAATCTAGATTTAACTTAGCAACATTTGATCATATAGCAACGCAGAACGGTTATCAGCCAACTTTAAAAAATAACAACGTGTTATTAGAAGGCCAAAGTTGGACGGTTCCCTTAATTGAAAATATTATAGCCCCAATGACTTCAATGTTTTGGGACGAAATGTCTAAAAATTCTTCTTTTATAGTAGAATGGTGGAAGGTAAATGCTTGGCTAGTGGGCTACGATAACGGGGCATTCCAAAGCGCACACTTTCACCCTACAGGTACTGTTTCTGGAATATGGTATTTAGAGTGCCCAGATTACGATATTGACAATAATGATGGCACTATAGAATTTACTAATCCAATGCCAGTGAGTACAATTAATACCAAATATACCACCTGTTTTAAGCATACGCCGCAAACTAACGATCTTGTGTTGTTTCCATCATTTTTACAGCATTCTGCATATCCAGTTAGATCTCAAAAGAAACTTAGTTTTGTCTGGGACGCAAGCATCATAGAAAAACCAAATGAAACTGATTTATGTTTTAGACATATAACAAAAACAAACTAAATACAAATATAAGGAGATATGGTATGGTTTATTATAAAAGACCGTTTAATCGTATTGTTGAAGGTATTAATGCACTAGCACCAGGAGCTAGTTATTCTATAAAAGACGATTATGAGAGTATAGTTTGGTTGACCCCTGAAATAGCAAAACCAAGCAAGGAAGCAGTTATAGCTAAAGGAGCAGAATTAGATGCGATTGAAGCTATGAGACATGTTCGAGAAATCAGAGATAAACTCCTTAAAGATACTGACTGGGTAGTTGTAAAATATGCAGAAACAGGGTCTGAAATCCCGTCAAATTGGAAAAGTTATAGACAACAATTACGTAATATAACTAATAATTGTTCTCCTTATTATCAAGATGATAAAATATTGGCCGGAGTCAACTGGCCTGCATTGCCTCAGTAACAATTCAAATAAATACACTATCAAAGGATAGTGTATGCCAAAAACTAGAGCTGGGTCTGGGCAAGTAAAGCCTAATTTACAATTTCAAGGTACTACGGGAATCACAATTCCCGTAGGTTCAACAGCCCAAAGAAACGCCACACCACAAGCTGGCGAAATACGATACAACACTGATCTTAACGTTTTTGAAGGCTATACAGGGACTTCTTGGGGTAGCATTGGTCCATATCCCTTTGCGTCTGTAGAATATTTTACGGGCGACGGCACCACAACAGAATTTACATTAAGTAACGCTATAACAGATTCAAATAATTTGATTGTTAGTATGAACGGCGTTATTTTAAGAGCAGAACAAGATTTTGATTTAAGCTATCCTAATAGAATTAGATTTATTGAATTAGATGGTAGCACAACAAATGCACCCTTAGACGGCGCAGAAATCATTGTAAGAAGTTTTCAACCAATTACGGCAGCAAGTATTCCTGCCGGGTCTATTACTGCACAAGAACTCAATGCATCTGGAACAGCGGGCCAAGTGCTAAGTCTTAATAGCAGTGGCGCATTGCAGTTTATCTCAATTCCAACTCAAATACCAACATTAGGTGGCGATCTTTCCGGAACTACTACTAATGCGCAAATTAGAGAAAATTCTATAGGTATTACAGAACTCAATGTCAGTGACGGTATTTTAGGACAAGTGTTGACAACTGACGGTTCTGGAAACTTGTCATTTACAAGCATACCAGGTGTGGCTACCGCAGCCAATGTACTAAGACTAGCACCTCTCAATTCTCCCCCTTCACCGGCTCAACTTGGAATGTTTGCTGTTGCAGACAGGACTGGATGGGATCCTGCAAGTAAAGGTTCTGGAGACCCGTACCCTGTATTTTATGACGGAACTGCATGGCGTGCTCTTTACTGATTACGATAAATACTAGGGAGATTACATATTATGCCTAGTTTATCACGTCAAAATGCAGAAGGTGGCGGTAGTGGCGGAGCTACTTACGGTGGCGGCGCCTTTCATGGTTTTAGAAAAGACAGTGAAGGGAAATTACACTACAACAAAGTAAATCTATCACAGCGCGGTGCAAGTGTAAATTTAACTGATGGGTCTGTATTAGATGACCCAACTGATGCAGGTGAAGGCGGCAGAAATGATGCAGTTAAGAAAACAGGCGAAACATATGATCAATGGTTTATTGATTCACAACAAATGAATTTTTATATCAACGATGACGGATTTTTAGTGGCTAAAATTAATGAGCCTTACACATACGCTGGCCCTAACTAAATATAAAGATAACGGATTATAAGGAATAAAAAATGGCAGAATTAGTCCTTGGTAGATTAAAATTTAACTGGAAGGGGAACTGGGCCGCAACAACGGCATACATCAAGGACGATGTTGTAAAATACGGCCCTTCTGCTTACGTTTGTACAGTAAATCACACATCATCTACCGATTTTAACTTCAGTAATTTTCAGTTAATGACTGAAGGTATTGGTTATGCAGGCACATGGAGTAATAGTACTGACTATCAAGTTAATGATATTGTCAGTTACGGTGGAGCAATTTATATTTGCACCGCAGATCACGCTTATGATGCATCAACTGACACTGCACCAACTAACCCAAGTTATTGGAGTAGACTAGTTGGTGGTTTAGAGTGGGAAGGCACTTACAATGGAGCATCACTATATCAACGTGGAGATATAGTTAGTTATGGCGGATATGCTTATATTGCAATTCAAGACACACAAGGAAACGTTCCAACAAATGTGTTGTTTTGGGAAGTAATTACTCAAGG
>JACCDX010490696.1_pt1 | contig 19302 bp, 22 predicted proteins | sample 7449681 | NCBI WGS metagenome assembly JACCDX01 (sample SAMN15323450, study PRJNA562643) | freshwater metagenome | isolation source: river surface water | place: USA:Blue River Watershed | collected 2017-08-18
TGCAATTTAAGAGATGGAGGGGCATTGCTACAAGATTCACTAAAAATCTAAAATCTTTCCATTCTGCTGTTGTCATTAGGGCTATTGTTATGTGGCTTAATATCTTATGACGACACTATCTAATTGGAAATTTTGACAATACCAAAAAATACAACCATTAACAACAAAACTGAAAATAGAAAATCCTTAACATTTTTATAAACATCAATTTCTTTTAAAAAGCCCAATAACGAAGTTAGTAAATCATATATCATATTTGAATGAATTAAATTGAAAAAAATAAAAAAAATGGCTAAAAAACCAATAAGCAATGGTAATTGATATTCAAAAAACCTAAAACTCTTTGCCCATTCATATGAATGGCAATATTTTAAATAATTATAAAAATATTCTTTATTTTCAGATATTAAAGTATTTTCTAATAAATTTTTACTAAAATACGTATCAAATGTGAATCGGTTTTGATTAGGATTATTGTTGTTTGTGGAAATAAAATTAATAAATAATTTTAAGTTTCGGACTAATTGGCAATCATGCCATTGTTTTCGTAATTCTTCTGTTTGGATAATAAAATGTATTATTAAATATATAATAATAACTATTAATGTCAAATAAATACCATGTATATGTTTTGATACAGACAATTTAGTACTACCATCAAGTTTAAACCCCAAAAATTCATTAAACTCCAATTGGCATAAATATGTATTATACAAATTAACAAATAATAATGATATTATTGACCAAAAAATAAGGTTTCTGCGGGTTCTTTCAGTATATTCATCAATTTTATCTGAAAATGGTAGATTTACTATCAGACCAAATTTATTTTTTAAAATATCTTTTCCAGTAAATTCATTTTTGTCCCCTATACGTATTACATCTAAATATTTTTTCCTATTTTCGTCTGATATTAGATATTTATCATCACTATAAGTATCCTCAATAAGTTTTTCCCATAAAAATATATCCTTAATTTTCTCACAAAAAGTTTTATATTCTTGGTTATTGCCGGTTTCTGGATTGCTCATTTTATATACTCCTAAATGAAAAATAAAATGATTCAATTATATGGTCAAGTAAAATGCTATGCTAATTGTAAAAATATGCCTTGCCCGGCACGCGCAAAATCATAAAGGGGGCCCGCCCCCAAATCAGAAAAGGGGCCCGCCCCCGCCTAGAAATTGGCGTAGTTGGTGGGGGTGGTGGGGATAAAACCCTTGATTTTTAGGGTTTGGCGGGTGTGGGGGGGTATGGTTTGTATGGCATGGCGAATGGCCGATTGTAATTTTGGTAATAAATGTTGATTAATGGGGGCGGTAATCAGGGGCAGGCCATAGGTGAAGGGGGTGATGCCCAATATTTGTAAGGAATCTATGCCGGGCACAAAATTTTTAAAATGGGCAAAGCTGACGGCATCGATGCTGGCAATATCGGCCTGGCCCGCAATAACCTGTTGGGTGGAATTAAGGTGGCCACCGGTGATGGTTATATGGGCAAAATCGGCCACGCCATAGAATTTTTTGAGGGCCTGAAAGCCCGATCGCGAATCGCGGGCGTTGACCGCATATAGCGGTTCGGGCGGTAATGGTTGGCCGGCGCGGGCAATTATAACCGAACAATAATGGGCCGGTGGGCAGTTGGGGGCGATATTTTCTATGTCGTAATCAAGGGTGCCCACCAATGTAACTTGGTCATATAATTGATGGCGGTAGGGGTAGCCACAGGTCATGGATAATAATAAATCGGGGCGCAACCACGCAGAGCGGTAATAAAGGTCGCGGTTGAGTTTTACAGCGGGCATGTCCAAATATTCGGCAATTTTGGCCCAAAATTCGTCATTGGCCGGCTGTATAATGGGGAAGTCATACATTGGTAGGGTGGCTAACATGGTAAATCTCCTAAAATTTTGATTGGAAAGCTAACATAACAAATATACACAAAACCCATCAGACAAAAATAATCAGACAAAACTTAACTTTTGGGTATGGCAAAGCGGTTGCGCAAGTCAACCAATGACAAAATACCCCCAAAAACCATAATCGCCCCGCCCAACCATAATAACATGGCAAAGGGTTTGACATAGAGGCGAATGGTTATTGTATCGTCCTTGACATCGCCAATGGCGGCGTAAACATCAACCCACGGGCGTGAATGAATGCCGGCCTCGGTGGTTTCGCCGCGGTTATCTACATAATTGCGTTTTTGCGGTAAAATGGAATTTCCGTTTTCGTCCTGCAAAACGGCCTCTATACCGCCCCAATTTTCGCCCTGTATATTATTAATGGCGCTCAGGGTTAATACATGGTTTTGATAGGTGATTTTATCACCAATTTTCAGGTTGGCCAGTGCTTCACCGGCCAACAGGCTGGCCCCGGCAATGCCAATAATACCAACCCCCAAACCGGCATGGGCGCATAACGAACCCAATGATGATAATCGCCAATGGCGCACCGGCAAATGCCACGATGATTGCACAAATTCACGCATGGCCGCCCCAATAACCCAAACCCCCAAGCCACAGGCCAGGGCCGCCCCTATATTATAACCATCATATACAAATAATACCAGCAATATGACTATAACCGCCACCGCCACCACATATTGCAGGCGCGACCATAAATGTTTTATGGGGGAACGTTTCCAACCCAAAAATAACCCAATGCCTAACAACATGGCCAACACCACCATTATGGGGTTAAATGCCAGATTATAAAATGGCGGGCCGACGGTAATTTTGTCGCCATTGACGGCCTCTATCATTAATGGGTAAAGCGTGCCCAATAAAACCACCCCGGCCGATGCCCCGAGCAGGTAATTATTCAATAATAACCCGCCCTCCTTGCTTATCGGTTGAAACAAATTGCCAACCGCCAATTTGGGGGCGCGGTAGGCATAATAACCCAGCGAACCACAAATGGAAATAATTAACAAAAACAGGATATATATACCACGCGTGGGGTCAGTCGCAAAGGCATGAACCGAGGATAAAACCCCGGAGCGCACCAAAAAAGTGCCAATTAAGGACAGGCAAAACCCACAAATCGCCAATAAAATGGTCCAACTGGCCAAGGCCCCGCGCCGTTCCAAGACTATGATGGAGTGCACCAATGCGGTCATCACCAACCATGGCATAAATGATGCATTTTCCACCGGGTCCCAAAACCAAAAACCGCCCCAACCCAATTCATAATAGGCCCAGCGCGAACCCAAGACAATACCAGCGGTTAAAAACACCCATGCCATCAGGGCAAAGGGGCGCACCGAACGGGCAAAATTATGGTCAATACGCCCGCCAATTAACCCGGCCACGGCAAAGCTGTAAACAATGGAAACCCCAACAAAACCCAAATATAACAGGGGCGGGTGCATAGCCAGGCCGGGGTCTTGCAATAATGGATTTAATGATTGCCCCTGTAAGGCGGCCGGCATAACCCGGGCAAAGGGGTTGGATGCAAAAATTAAAAATAACAAAAAACCAAAAATAATCAAATTTTGCACCGCCACCGTGCGCATACGCAATTCATAATCTATTTTATGGCCAAACAGGCCAATTAACAGGGCAAAAAACGACAAAACCCAAATCCATAATAATAATGAACCCTCGTGGTTGCCCCATGAAGCGGCTATTTTGTATATAAAAGGTTGCATGGAATGCGAATTTTGCACCACCAATTGGGCCGAAAAATCATCGGCTATAAACAACCAAATCAGGGCAAAAAAGCTACTGCTAATTAATATAAAACTGCCGATGGTGCCCCAAATTTCCAATGACATGAAATTTTTATTATTATAATAAACCCCCAAAAACAGGCCAATTGCATTCACCCCCGATAATATCAGGGCATTTATTAATAAAATCAAACCAATTTCGGCTATCATTTGGGGTCTCCGCGCCATTCACCGGCCTTTTTTAATGCGTCCACCGCCTCGGGTGGCATGTATTTTTCGTCATGTTTGGCCAGAACTTCGCTGGCAATAAAGACTCCGTCCTTTATACCCCCCATGGCGACAATGCCTTGGCCTTCGCGGAATAAATCGGGCAATATGCCATTATATTTGATGGTAATGGTTTCGTTATTATCGGTTAAGTCAAAATAGACCACGGCATTGTCATTTTTTAATGACCCCGGGGCAACCAAACCGCCAATGCGGAATTTTTGGTTGGAATTATGTTTCAATTTGGCCTCGGTTGGGGAAATAAAAAAATACAAACCATCGCCCATGCCATATAAAATTAAGCCCAGCGCACCCCCACCCACCAACAGGCTGATAATTATAATCCACATTCTGGTGCGTTTGGGAAGCCGGCGCGCCATTATTTGGCCGCATCCGACAGGGTGAAAATCGCCCGCCCAATCAATTCCTCTAATGATGCCGAACTCTTGGCCGATGCAAAGACCGCTCCATTATGCATATATTCACCGGCCTTGCCGGGCAGAATGCGCAAATGGCTGGCGGCCAATAAAGAACTGGAATTAATACTAACCAGTGAATCCACCGGTATTTTGATATTTTGTTCAATATCCATTTCCACCACCGATGTAAATTTGTCATAATTCAAATTTTTTTTGACCACCCGCCCCACATTTATGCCGGCAATTTTTATATCGGCCCCATTTTGCAATTGGGTTGAATCCTCAAATTCGGCAATGACGCGGTAATATTTGGCCTTTTGAAAGGCCTTTAAATAATTAAAACCCACAAAAACAAAGGCAACTGCCACCAATAATACCAAAATAGCCAATGATTTTTCAAAAATACGGTTCATGGTTTTTGCTCCCCTTTTTGGCCCTTGGATAGGTTATTTTGTTCAGCCAAGGTGATAATTTTATTCAATAACACATCAAATAAAATGGCATCTTGGCCATATTGAAACGTATCATTTTGGGCAAAATTGGTGGGCGAACCACCCAGTGATATTTTGACATATTTGGCCCCACCAAACCCCTCGCTTAATATGACCATGGCCGAATCATCGGGGATTGCCAATTTTTTATCTATCGCCATATCCACCTTGACCCGTTTGGTTTCATTAATATATTGCATTTGGCATACCACCCCCACCGGCACCCCGGCCAACATAACCGGGGTTAGTTTTTTTAACCCATCAACATTGCCATAAATACCATTAATATGCATATAACTGCCGGCCGAACAGGGGCTGGGCGGTTTGCTTGCCACCATTATAATCAATATGAATGCAATTAAACCCATACCGGTCAAGCGGTTTACCCAGATATTTTGCAATTTATGGGGTATGATAGGCATTATTTTTGGGGTTGCCAAGCCTGATAATCACCGGTGGCTGGGGCGCGGTTTGGCAGATATTTGGCCCCGGTGCCCGACATATTGGCGCGGTGCGGTTTTTGCCATTCGGGGGTAAAGGCTGTGCCCTTGCCGGTTGGAAATTCGTTGGTGGTATAATGCAACCAAGCATGGTAATCGGCCGGCACAAAGCTGGGTTCATTGATGGATTTATAAATCACCCAACGGCGCGCTTGTTCGCCCTTTTTGGCACTTCGGGCCTGATAATACAGGTTACCTTGGCTATCCTCGCCCACCCTCTGCCCGCATAATGCGGTTTTTATCATTGTATATAAATTTGCCATTGAATAAACTCCGTGAATTCCATTAACAAATAGCAAAGAATTTTCAATTTTACAAGTTTTTTTATGGTAGTATTATAAAAATCAATTATTCTCAATCAGGCATTCATTCAAATATTCATAATCATTGTCATTATAATGATTGGAAGCTTTGTATGTCTCTATGGCCTGCTTAATGATAGCCGAATCAATTTCACCAATTTTAATTGGGTTTTGTATGTGGGAAATAGTTAGATTTTGTATATTACAGCTTATATAGGAATCATGTTTCAAAAACAGACATTGACTTTGTAAAATTGGCAAATGGGGTTTATAAATTGTTCGTTGTTCCGAATTAATAAAAAAATAATGCCATAAATAGCCCCGTTCAAACAGAAAAATATGGTATTTATTCTTTTGGGGGGTTATTGTGGGGTTTGTAAAAACATAAACCCCACCCATTTCATACTGCAATGGAATATCCCCCGCAAATTTCATCTATAACGTCATTGGGTAATTTTTCGTCAAAAAAATCGCGGTAATCCATTATTGGGTTTAACGAATTTGGGTCTTTTCTGACTGCCTTTAACCATGCCGGATGCTGGTGTGATTCATTGGTTAATTGGGTAAAATTCATACCGCCATATTTTTTGATAGATTCCTTAATTGATTCTTTATCGGCTTTGCTCAATCTTCTATAAGCATTGGGGGTGTTTGCTGGGTAATTATCTTTTAATGTAATTTTTTTACCATCTATATTAAACAATAATTCAAATTCCTCTTCATCAACTTCAACTGAATTATCCTTTAAAACATTATAAGCCTGCGAATGCACCGGGCCAAAACGCATGGCGACATAATCACCGCCAATGAATGGGGAATAATAATTATTTAAATGAATAACCTCGGCAAAAAACAATAATTTCATAAATTTATGAAAACCCATGGCTTCGGGTTGGCCCCCCTGCGCGCTGTTTTCCAGCATGAAGGCAGTGGCCTCATTAAATTTTTCCAAATTAAAGCCAATTTTGATATTAAAGAGATTTTCCATACCCTTATATATAACAAATTTGGGGGGTATTTGCAAGAAAAATTACCTATTACCTTAGCGGTTCTGGGCTTCCTTGCGGTGGTGGGTGTCGTGGTCAATGCGTTTATGGCGGCGCACCTGTTTGGCGGCATGGTCTAATGCCTCGCCAAAGGCTTTATAGGCATCATCGCCACTACCATCAGCCTCGGCAAAGAAATTTTTGCCAATATGCACCTGAATATGACAGGTAAATAAATGGGCATCCTTGCCCATGGTTACATTAATGTCGGGTATATTTTCATAATATTTGCCAATATGGCTGGCCATCTGGGTTTCGATATGTTCGCTTAATGACGGGCCAATATCAATATGTTTGCCACGAATTTGTATGTTCATAATATACTCCTGTTATTGTTGGAATGTTATGGGTTGGCACCGCGCATAACCGGCGATGCATTTTTATACGACTTTTTTAACCTGCGCCTTTGCACCGAACTGGGAATATGCATTGATTCGCGGTATTTGGCCACGGTACGGCGGGCTATATCTATGCCCTCGGCAATCAAATTATTGACAATTGTATCATCGCTTAAAATTTCGTTGGGGTTTTCGGCATCTATCATCTTGCGAATGCGGTAACGCACTGCCTCGGCCGATACCACCGAGGCCCCGGAAGCGGTTTGCAGGGCCGATGTAAAGAAATATTTCATTTCAAACATGCCACGCGGGGTGGATATATATTTGTTGGTGGTAACCCGGCTGACGGTTGATTCATGCATTTGAATCGCATCGGCCACCTCACGCAGTACCAATGGGCGCAGGTGAGTCACCCCAAAATCAAAAAATGCCTTTTGTTTTTTGACAATTTCACGCGCCACCTTTATAATCGTCAGGTTGCGTTGTTCAATACTACGCAATAACCATTTGGCCTCGTTATATTTTTCGGATGCAAATGATTTATCGTGGCGGGTGGTTTTGGGGTTGGCGAATAATAATAATAAATCGTCATTCAGGCCAATGCGCGGGGTGGTTGAATCGTTTAATTCCACCACCCATTCGTTTTTTTGGTTGCGCATTAAAAAAATGTCCGGTTCAATATTGCCCATAAATTGAATATCCAACCCTGCGCCGGGTTTGGGGTTGCATGAACGAATATCGCCCATATATTTCATTAATTGTTCGGGTTTTATATGGGCCATTTTCGCCAATTTATTGTGCGAATTGGGGTTGGCCAATAAATCCAAATTATTCACTATCACCGCGATGATATTATTCCATAATTTTTTGTCCACCAATTGAATTTTTAAACATTCCTGCAAATTGCGGGCAAATAAACCGGCCGGTTCGCATTGTTGCAGGCGGTTGACTATCGCATCAATATGCGCCAAAGGCACCGAAAGCTGGCTGGCCAATTTGCCATATTCGCTATTCAACCAACCCGATGGTTCCAAAAATTCGCAAATGCGGTGGGCAATAAATTGATCCTGCGATTCCTTGAACGACAGGGCAATTTGTGCATCCAATTTTTGCAAAAATGAATCTTCGCGCGTGTAATTGGAAATCGGGTCAAAATCCTCATCAACATCAAAACTGCCATTATGCGATTTTAAATTTTGGGCCAATTGTTGCGAATATTCCACCGGGTCGTCATACAAATTTTCGGTTGAGGCATCCAGATGATCCATCATTGTCCCCAAATCGCGTCCGGCATCCTCGGCAAAATTCATTTCATCATTGGTGCCATATTCTTCATTTTCGTCATATTCCACCTGCACCTCGCCATTATCGGCCCGTTCCAAAAATGGGTTTTGCAATATGGTTTGCTCGATATGTTCGGTCAATTCCAATTGGTTCAATTGCAATAATTTGATGGCCTGTTGCAATTGGGGGGTCATTGTCAGGTTTTGACCCAAAATTAAATCTGTTCTTAAACCATTTTTCATTTATTCTCTCCTTGCTCACAAACGATGAATAGCCGAGGAAGGCACTGGCTTGATGGATTGTTGCAATTCTGCATACATCTCATCACCAATATAATTATCCTTGACTATATCATTGTTTAATAATTCCTCGGGCGTGCCATTGGCTATCACCTGCCCCTCGCTTATCACGTAGGAACGGTCCACCAATTTCAGGGTTTCGCGCACATTATGGTCGGTAATTAATACGCCTATTCCCCGGCTTTTCAGGCCCAACACCAAACCGCGAATATCGCGCACCACAATCGGGTCAATACCGGCAAATGGTTCGTCCAATAAAATATATTTGGGTTCAAATGCCAAGGCGCGGGCAATTTCCAACCGCCTACGTTCCCCGCCCGATAAAGACAAAGCATCCGATTTACGCAAATGGCTTAAACCAAATTCGTTTAATAATTTATCCACCCGTTTTTGTTTTAATGCTGGATTGTTAAATTCGCGCGACATTTTTTTATTTTCCAACGGAATACGAATATTATCCTCCACCGAAAGCCCGCGAAAAATGGAGGATTCCTGTGGCAGATAATTTAAACCCATGCGCGCCCGCCGATACATGGGATATTGCGAAATATCGGTGCCGTTCAAAATAATTTCCCCGCTATCAAAGGGCATAAGACCAATAATACTATAAAACAAACTGGTCTTGCCGGCCCCATTTGGGCCCAAAATACCCACCACCTCGCCCATTTGCAATTCAAGGCTGACCCCCCGCAAAATTTGGCGGTTTTTGATGGTAATAGTGATATTATTGGCGATAAGTTTTTCCATAAATTATGTCAATAGGGTGATTCGCACCCATTGTAAATATTTTTTTTCAAAAATTTTGTTTGGGCATGGAAATTGCATTATAAATTTTTGCCTTACCACATTAATAATATTGGCGAAATGATTCATAAATAAGAATATTTTTAAATAAATATTATAGTAATTAGATAATAAAAAATTGGTTTCATTTATATTGCATATTTATTTTTTTCAAATAAAAATATTGACTATTTAAGTAATTTATGCTATTACATCTGTATTAAAGAAGAATCTTTATAGAAAATGCAAGGTTTATTATGGCAGAATTGCTACAACAACAGGCACAAAATCATCTTAACAGCCATGGTTCAACCGCTAAGCCCACAGCTATATTGGCCGATGAACCCAAAAAATTGCCCAGCGGTGCCCTGTTTATCCACCATGATAAATTGGACGATAGGGCGCGTGCGGTCAAATTATATAATCAACAGATGGTTAATTTGCATAAATTATCGCAACCCAGCCGGCAAAACGACATTTCCGTTTCAAAACGGGCCGAGATGATTATAAAAATACAGGAATTGGATGCCAGCCGTATGCAACGTTTTACCATTGGTTTTTTGCAAACCGGGGCGTATCACCACCTGTATAAACAATTATCATTTGACGATGCCCATTTATTCAGCGATGCCATGTTGTTTGAAATTACCGAAAATGATTATAAAAACCTGCATAATATTATCAGCCCGTATCTAATGACCAAGGAAATGAAGGATTTGGAATATTTGGCCAATGAATTGGCTATAATCAACCCCAATGACGATAATGCCAGCATTGAAAAAATTGCCAAAATTGGGTGCGAAGTGGCGGCGATTATTGAGGGAATTTTTCACCGCCTGCCCAATAAAACCCTGCTAGCGATTCAGCAATGGGAGGACGAGATAGATAAACAATCATTTTCGGTTGAACCACAATCAGTGGAGGTGATATTAAAAAAATATATACCCAATGACAAATTGGCCGAATTTAACCAATTAAACGCCCAATATGGCACGGCCATACAGGAAAAAAACACCATAATGCACGAAGAAATTTCGCAAAAATTATGGGGTATTATTAAAAAAGCCACCGAAAATTTGCCGATACAGGAACAATTGCATATTGAAAATATGTTTAATACCAAACCGGCCATTCACCAAAAAATTGGCACCAGCGGTGGGTGGGGTCTTATTCGCCACTTAATGTCTACATCCATGAAGGACCCATTTGTTGAATAATTATTGGGTTAAATATTTATATAATTGAAATGGTGTTAATATGCCGGGTTTGGCAATGCCCATCACCCGTTTTACCATGACCACACAATTATATATTTCAGGGGTGAATGCCCGGCTTTGCGCCTGCCATTGCTGAAAATACAGGCATATACAACCCTTGGCGTGGTAATGGTTCATAATTTTTTGGGCGTTCATGCCGGCAAAACGCACCATTTGCAGGTGTGGGGCAACCCCGTCCAGCAATATAAAATCGGGCCCCAATTTCACCAATATAAATACATGGGCAAAGCCAATTTTAAAAAATTTTTGCCAAAAATACCGGCAATGGGGCGAAAATACAATAATAATATCCATTCAATATATATGGTATTTATTATGCCAAAAACAAGGTGGAATTTATACTGGGAATACTAAATAGGTTTAAAAACTAATACCATTACAAACCAATTTGAGCAAAAGGGGGGTGAAAATCTGCTCTGCACTTTATTATTTAGGGCGCAACCGCTATTTTCACCTATATCCACTTGTGCATGGCTTCGCCCTTTTTAATGAAAAACATGAATTTGTTCATGTTTTTATCCAATTTCAATAAATTGAAATTGGCATTAAAAAGCCCTACATAGTAAAAATCCAACAAATACCTTTAAAATTAAAGGTATTAATTTTAAAGGTATTTGGTATTTTTACTATATCAATAAAATTACTGCACCAATTGTGCACCGAACTGGGTTATTTTGTAAATTTTAAATTCACGATTAACCCAACCATTATCCTTGAACAAAATTTTGCCATCAACACCAATAAATCCTCGTTCATTTTGTTTTATATAATCCAATGGTGATATTTTTTGATTGGAATTTTTACCCCCATTTAAGGCCCCATTCATAGCAATCGCCAGCGATGTCGCATCAAAGCTGAGTGTGGCGCGCCTATCAGCAATGCGTTTGAATGATTGGTTAAATAATTGGTTAAATTGTTCGCGCCCTTGTATATCGGCTGTTATGATATTGAAATTTTCCGCAGTCGGTTCCTTGGCTATTTCCTCAAAATTATCCAATACTTGCAGGCCAAATAATGGCACGGCCGGGGCGGTTACGTCAACTTCGTTAAAATAATAAATCAGGGCGCGGGCCTTTTCCATATTTGATTCGGTTAATAAAACCGCATCAAATTCGGGTTTAATGGTGCGAAGCCCCTTGATGGAACGTTTTTTGCGGTCATCATAATTGGTATATTGATTGATAATTTTGGGCAGGTTGCTGGTATCGTCATATTCCAATGGTTTGACCAAATTAACATTATATTGATTGGCCAATTTTTGAATATGGCGGTATATAATTGACCCATATTCACCGCGGGGCATAACCACCGCCAAACGGTTAAGTTTATTCTCGTTCAAATATTGCAAAAGGGTGATGATTTGTTCCTCGGGGTAATAGCCAAAGGGGTATATATTCGGGCGGGCGGCCGAAGTTGTATTGCTGAATGATATAACCAATATATTTTTGCCCTCCACCATATCGGCCACTGCCTGTGCCTCGTTAAAAAATACTGGACCAATAATAATCTCGGCACCCAAATCTATGGCTCTTTGCATGGCTTGGCGGGCCCCTTCCTCGGTGCCCTTGGTGTCTATTGGGTATATTTTGGCAATATCTGGATTACCGGTATTTTGGGCAAATTGCGACAGGGCCAACAGGGCCGCATCACGAAAATCCTTGCCCAATTGGTTGCGCGGGCCGGTTAAGGGCAATAATAATATAATCGGTTTTTCCACCTTTAATCGGGCTTGGTTAGCAATTTTTTTTACCCCAACCGATTGGTTTAAAACCTGCTTTGGGTTATTAATATTGGTATTTTTGCTAAAAATATCCGGGCTCTTGCCCATTAAAATTTGCGCGCCAACCGCCTTGGCATTATTGGTAAGATACGGGTCAATGGTATTTGGCCGGTCTAAATTATTGGTCGGCAAATAAATATCATTGGGGTTTTTCTTGGTTATCTCACCGGGCAATTTTAACCCCTCATTGGGGTTTTGCCATTCATAATCGGCCCGCAATTCGCTTTTAACCGGTTGCAATTGGCCAAATTGCGTGGCCGATTGTATTTGATATTGCAGGGCCAGGGCCGAATTTTTGTCGGTTAATCTATTGACATCCTGCATTAATTTTTGGCGGGTTTGGGCCAATGCCTGTTCCTGTGCTGGGTTAGGTATATATTGGCCATTTTCATTTAACAAATCGGCCACCTTATTATCACGGGCAAAGCGGTTGGGAATGGTTTGCAATATTTTTTGCCCGTTAATTGCCTGTGGCACCGCCACCTGAAAATCACTATCGGGTTGCAATGCTATGGCCTCGGCACGGGCGATAGTATCATCATTTTTGGCCGGCACAGGTATTTTACCCTTGAATATTTGGGCGAAATCGGTTTTATTGGGGTTGCTGGTTTTATTTTTGGCCAATTCATCATCGGCACAGCCCACCAGCAGACCCAAGCCCATTACCAAATACAAGGTTTTTAACATGTCAAGCCCCATTCATATAGTTGCAGTTCCCATTGGCAATGACGATGATTTTTCCACGCGGGCAATTGCCATATTGCAAAATGCCGATATAATTGCCTGTGAGGATACGCGTCATGCCCAATATTTTATGCAAAAATTGCGCCTAAATGCCAAATTAATTGCCTTTCATAATTTTAACGAGGGGGCGCAAGCCCAAAAATTGCTCAATATGGCCTTGGAGGGGCAAAAAATTGCCATCATTAGTGATGCTGGCACCCCAATGGTCAGCGACCCGGGTTATCGTTTGGCCAAATTGGCCTATCAACAGGGGGTTGAATTGATTCCGGTGCCCGGGGCTTCGGCCGTTTTAACCGCCCTAATGGTATGTGGCCTGCCATCGGATAATTTTTATTTTCAGGGTTTTTTACCCGAAAAAACCAAGGACAGACAGGCAATATGGAACAAATTACGGCAGATAGAATCTTTATGCATTTTGTTTGTGCCCCCGCACGATTTATGCGATATCTTACAGGCCATTGAAACCGAATTTGGCAATATAACCCTGTTTTTGGGGCGCGAATTAACCAAAAAATACGAGGAAAAAATGTTATTACCGGCCAGCGACATGCGGGCATTATGGCAGGGGCGCGATAAAATTTTGGGCGAATTTGTGGTAATAATTGACAAAATACCCGCCAATGACGACAAACAATTGGCGATTGCCAGCGAATTAATGCATAATTACCGCCAGATGGGCTTAACCACCAAGACAGCGATCGCCCGCACCCAGCAATTGGTTGATGTGCCGAAAAATACCTTGTATAAATTATTTAACCAAACTGATTAAGCGACACGGCCCCATATACGCAGGCGCGCCACCCCACCATCGGGGAAAATATTCAGGCGAACATGCGACACCGGCTTGTCATAACCCAATTTGTCAAAATTATGCACATTTTTGGCCGACAGGGGCGATGGTTTTAATATTTCGTCCCAAAACATGGCGGCGGTAATAATGGCTGAATCATTTAAACCCGCAACCAAACCGCCATTTAACGAACATTTATCGGGGTAATTGCCCCAATAATAACCGGTATCAACCTCTATATGTTCAATAATACCCGGGCAGGCCAGAGCAATCACTATCCAATCATAGCCCGGTTCGCGCCGGCGACGGGTTTCCCAACCATCGCCCATATTAATGGCTTTGTCGGGGGCCAATAAATTATTCACAAAACCATAATGGGCATTATTATAACCAATTATTCGGCCACCCAACATAATTGATGATAATTCCACCAATCCCTTTTGTTTTTTCAACGCCACCAAATCGGCCACGGCCTCGCCATAAACCCGCAGGCGGGCCACCCCACCATCGGGGTAAATATGCAGGCGCACCACATCATAGCTGTTGGCGCAATCTATCGAGAAATAATTATCACCATCGCCCTGTAAATCGTGGGCCGGCAAAATTTCCTTCCATTGAATTTTATCAATATTGCCATCGGCCGGCAATACACCGGCCTCAATACCGGCACCCTTGGGGTAATTGCCGGTAAACCATTTGGTGCAAATATTCACACCGCGAATCCGCCCCGAAAAGGCCAATTTGAAAATGGCATAATCATGCCCGCCATGGCGGCGACGTTGTGATTCCCACCCGTCCATATATTTGCCATGGTCGTCATACAAATCGGGGTCAAATGTCGGTTCATTATCCTGTAATGCCCTATCGGCCGATGCAAAAAAATCGTTGGTGCATTGTAAAACCTTGGCCCCCAAACGTTGCGAAGCCATATTTGGCAGGTTCAAGCAATATTGGGGCATATTTTTATCGGGTTCTTTGGACATTATATCTCCTTTTGGGTTTGGTTGGGGGTTAAGCTGGAAAGGCTTGTTTTAGGCGAATAAGGGCAATTTTATGCACCTCGTTCAAGGCGGTGGTAAATTCGGTTTCTCTATCATTATGAACGCGCGCCCTAAAATGGGCCAATATATCGGCACGGGTCAGGCCAGTTACGGCAATAATATAGGGAAAACCAAATTTTTCATTATATTGGGCATTTAATTGTTGAAATTCGGCAAATTCGGCCGGGGTGCATTGGTTTAAACCGGCCCCGGCCTGTTCGCGCGTTGATTCGTGGGTTAATTTGCCGGCCAATGCCAATTTACCCACCAATTCGGGGTGCGATTGCAAAAGGGCCAATTGGGCATTATGCCCGGCATTATCAACCAATTGGCGCATTTGCAGGGCTATTGTTGCCAAATTATCCCATTCGGGTATAAATTGGGCGTATAATTTTTCGGCAACCCACGGGGTTTTTTCATAAATACCCCCCAAAATTGCCATAAATTCGTCTTTGTTTTTGCCGTTCAACATGGTTTTTACTTTATTTAATAAAATCTATTTATTATATTTTATTGGCAAATGCAATTTTTTTATTTTTGTGATATAGTAAAAATACCAAATACTTTAAAATTAATACCATTAATATTAAACGTATTTGCTGGATTTTTACTATTATGGGGGGATTTCAAGGGGCGTGAAATAGTGGTTGCATATGCGCAGAGCGTATTTCACCCCCCTTTTTTTAATTTATTTAGTTTGTAATGGCTTATTTTTAAACCTTTTAAGTAATACTAGTTTATATTGATTTTCAATATTGAATAAAAAAAAGTTTCGGTTTGACAAAATTATGAATCAGATTTAAAAAAACAATAACAAAGGAATAAAATGTTTGATTTAACCGGTAAAACAGCATTGGTAACTGGGGCATCGGGTGATATTGGTTCGGCCATTGCCCGCATAATGCACGCACAGGGGGCGCATGTTATAATCCATGGCACCAACCACGAAAAATTACAGGCATTGGCCGGTCAATTAGCCGGCAATTGCACCATCGCCCTGGCCGATATGGGCGAACGGGCCCAAGTGCAGGAATTGGCCAAAACGGCCGAAATGGCTGATATTTTGGTCAATAATGCTGGCCTAACCCGCGATAATTTGTCATTATTGATGAAGGAAGAGGAATGGGATAAAGTGATAGAGGTCAATTTAACCTCCATCTTTTTCTTATCCAAGGCCATTGCCAAACAGATGATGAAACGCCGTTATGGGCGCATTATTAATATATCATCGGTGGTTGGGGTGGTTGGCAATGGCGGGCAGGCCAATTATGTCGCTTCCAAGGCCGGTTTGATTGGTTTAAGCAAAACATTAGCCATTGAATTGGCCCCGCGCGGTATAACGGTCAATGCCATTGCCCCGGGCTTTATTGAAACCAATATGACCCAAAAATTAAAACCCGAACAAACCGCCGCCTTGCAGGCAAAAATACCACTGGGCCGTTTGGGCAACAGCGATGATATTGCGTATAGTGCCCTATATTTGGCATCGTCCGAAGCCAGTTATGTAACCGGCACCACCATACATGTTAATGGTGGCATGGCGATGGTCTGATTTTTTAAAGAATTAGAGGTATTTCTTAATGATATCCATACCCAATTGATGTATTCTGGGCGAACAGGCGGCAATAGTTTCGGTGCCTGAATTTAGTGAAATTGGTTCGCCCTGCCAATTGGTCATAATACCACCGGCCCCCGCGATAATTGGGGCCAGGGCCATGCGGTCGTAAGCCTCCATACCCATTTCGGCATTAATATGCACAAAACCCTGTGCCAACAGGCCGTAGGCAAAGGAATCATAACAATAACGGTGAATACGCACCGATTGACGCAACTGGGCGGTAATATTTTGTTGGGCCGGGGTAAAATTCATATCAGCGGCCGAGAAAAAGCCCACCGCATTATCCAAACCCGAACAATCACGCACCGAAATTGGCTTACCATTCAGGCGGGTTACCCCGTCAACGGCTATATAGGTTTCGCGCATAATTGGCACATTCATTAAACCGGCTATCGGCCGACCATGATGGGTTAAGGCGACCAGATTGGTAAACATTGGCCCGCCGACCAAAAAACCCTTGGTGCCATCAATCGGGTCAATCACCCAAACATATTCGTTATCTATGCCCTCTTTGCCAAATTCCTCGCCATAAATACCAAAACTGGGGGTATGTTTTTTCAAAATTTTGCGCAAAGATTCTTCTATCGCCTTATCGGCAATGGTAACCGGTGATGCATCACCCTTGGATTCAAATGGGGGTATATTGCGCCAATATTGAAAAACCAAGCGGTTGGCTTCATCAATTATTAGCGCATAAATACGCTCAATTTCAATGGGTTTTATTGCCATTTATGGCAAAGCCACCGGTGAGTCAGCATTGGAACGCATATATTTGATAATATTGGCCCGTTCCTTGTCGTCCTTGACCCCGGCAAAACCCATTTTGGTACCCTTAACATCGCCCTTGGGGTCAAACAGGAATTTATTCAATGCTTCATAATCCCAATTGCCACCATGCGCCACCATGGCCTCGGAATAGGCAAAACCAGCAGATGATGCAACTTTTTTACCCACTATACCATGCAAATTTGGACCAACCTTGTTGGGACCACCCTTTTCAAAGCTATGGCAGGCACCACATTTTTTTGCGGCATTTTGCCCCTCGCCCTCGCTGGCCGAAGCCAACAGGCCCTTAATGTCACCAGCAGTGGCCGGGGCCGAACTTACCGCACCGCTTGCTTCATTGCTGACACCCTCGGCTATTTGAAAGCTGTTTTTTTCAATTGCCTTTGGGCTATATACAAGGTGGGTTACAAAACCGGCAACCCCGGCTATTAACCCACCGGCTATAAAGGCGGCGGCCAATTTGTTTTTAAATAATGGATCTTCACTCATAATTACCTCATTTCAAAGATTTCAAATATACCAATAAATCGGCCATTTCCTTGGGGTCTTTAACCCCCAGAAAGGTCATTTTGGTATCAGGTATTAACGCCTTAGGGTTGGTTAAATATTCGGTTAATTTGGCATCGTCCCACACAAAATCAACCTTTTTCAAACCATCGGAGTATTTTTCATAACCGGCCAATTTGCCGGCCTTGCGCCCAACAATTTTGAACATGCTGGGGCCAATTTTCATCTGCCCCTCCACCACCGAATGACAGGCAGTGCAACGGTTAAAAATTTTCTTTCCATCCTCCACGGCATCGGCCATGGCCAGTGTGGAACCCATGACCATTACCGATAAAAACAAGATAAAAAATTTCATTTTCTTACTTCTTGTTTGGGGTTGCGGGGGCGGCAGGCTTATCGTCATCAATAGTCATACCCTTGGGAATAGAAATGGTGGCGACCACAAAATCGCGGCCCTGAATGGCCGGTTGAACCCCATCGGGTAATTTAAAGGCACTAATTTTAATAGAACTGCCAATTTTGTAACCCGACAAATCCACATCCAATCGTTCCGGTATAGATTTGGGTGGGCAAACCAATTCAACGGCCGGGCGCACCACGGTTAAACTGCCACCCAATTTGATGCCCGGGCATGTTTCGGTATTCAAGAAACGCACCGCCACCCAAACATGCACCAAACCATTAACATTAACCCGTTGAAAATCAATATGCATGGGTTCTTCGCTTAATGGGTCCAATTGCACATCGCGCACCACGGCATCAATGCGTTTATCGCCCGCCATAATATGGAAAAGCGTTGATTGAATAACCCCGCGGTGCAAGGGTTTTATAATTTCGCGTGGGTTAATGCTTAACAAAACAGGTTCTTGCCCCTCGCCATATACCACGGCCGGGATTAACCCCTCACGACGAACAGCACGGGCCGCCCCCTTACCTGCGTTTGCGCGGATCGTCGCGTTAATTGTATTTTCAATGGTCATTTTTTGCTCCTAATTGCATGAATTAAATTTGGTTTATGTTATTGTCCTTAAAAACTGCCTCCAGGGGTGCAACAGAACAATAGCCAATGGTTAATAGCATAAATTCCATAATTTTCAAGCATTTTTTTATTTGGCCGGGTTTTTATTTTTTGTTTTTATATTATACTGGTATCACCGAAAGGATTTAAAAATGTTACCATTAAAAACCAATTTAAGGAAAAGGGGGGGTGAAATACGCATCGTAGCACGGCACAACCGCTATTTCACCATGACCACTTGTGCATGGCTTTGCCCTTTTTAATGAAAAACAAGCAATCATGCTTGTTTTTATCCGTTTTCATAAATGAAAACGGCATTAAAAAGCCCGGAATACTCAAAA
>JACCDX010443889.1_pt1 | contig 19296 bp, 17 predicted proteins | sample 7449681 | NCBI WGS metagenome assembly JACCDX01 (sample SAMN15323450, study PRJNA562643) | freshwater metagenome | isolation source: river surface water | place: USA:Blue River Watershed | collected 2017-08-18
ACATGATTTACAGATTAAACAAAAAATTTCGTGACGATGGGGAGATTCGAACTCCCATACCTAAAGCGGCACTACCACCTCAAAGTAGCGTGTCTACCAATTTCACCACATCGCCAAAAACGGTTAGCAAAATTACCAAATATTTACTTACTTGCCAACAATTCAAAAATTCAAATAATTCAATTAATGGCTTTAGAACTAAGCGGAAAACTAATCAAGAAATTACCTGAGGTTACAGGAACAGGTAAAAATGGTTCCAACTGGATCAAACAAGAGTTTGTCCTAGAAACACAAGATCAATATCCTAAAAAAGTTTGTATGTCGGTGTGGGGAGATAAAACCCAAGATCTAGCACCTGTACAAGAAGGAGAAATCGTTAAGGTTCAATTTAATGTTGAATCCCGCGAATATAACGAACGCTGGTACACTGAAATCCGTGCTTATCGCCTAGATCGCACAGGTTCAAGCCCAAGCGTTCCACCGAATGTAGAAGCTAGTCCAGCAGGCGGATATCAATTCCCTCCATTAGCTGCTGAAAGTGGTGACGATTTGCCATTTTAAGTACAACTTATTTTTTAAAGACTTATGCCTAAGGGTCCGACCTTAGGCATTTCTTTTTTTGATCAGGCAACTGTTTGTATCTCGCGTGCATCTAGCTGGTCAATTTTTACATTTAGTTCAACTGCATGAGATTTCTTATTTTACTCGTACTAAGTAGCTTTTCGGCTTTTGGCCAAAATTCATTACAACTCCATCTTCAAGATACCAACAAAGAATCGCTTCCTTTTGCGACGATTCTATTAAAAAAAATCCTCCGATTCAAGTTTAGTCAAAGGGATGAATACGGATGAAAATGGCGATTTACGTGCGAGCAAACTACCAGCAGGAAAGTTTACCCTGACGATTCAGTCCACCGGATTAAATTCAATCAAATTAGACCTAGAAGAAATTACGGCCGATAGCAAAATCGAATTAGGCATCATTACCTTAAGTCCGCTGAGCACTGAATTAGCGGAGGTTAAAGTCACAGCAACCAAACCATTCATCGAAAGGAAGTTAGATAAGACAATTGTCAATGTAGAAAACTCGGCCATGGCTGCCGGAAATACTACTATGGAACTATTGGAGCGTTCCCCAGGGGTGATTGTGGATAAAGATGGGAACATTTCACTTCGCGGAAAATCCGGAGCCAAAGTGATGATTGATGGCAAAATTTCATATTTAACAGGAGCTGATTTAGCGAATTATCTGAAGAATTTACCCGCAGATCAAATATCTCAATTAGAAATTATGGCCAATCCTTCCTCAAGTTATGATGCAGCGGGAACTGGAGGAATCATTAACATTAAGTTAAAAAAGAATTCAAATATCGGTCTAAATGGATCTGCTAATGCAACCTTTGCCCAAGGGATATACGCCCGTGAAAGTGCAGGAGTTAATCTAAACTACCGTAAAAATGGCTGGAACTGGTTTGGGAATGGTTCGCTAGTGAATCGTTCCCTGTTAGAAAGAAATAACTTAGTTCGAAATTTTAGGACACAAAATGAAGTTTGGGAAAACAGCTTTGCGTTTAAAAATGAAAATCAAAGTACCCAACTCAAAGGTGGGGTTGACTGGTATTATTCCCCGAAAACCACATTGGGTATCTTAGTTTCAGGCAATTTCAATCAATATACCTTACGAAATGGTTTAAATCAAACCACGCAAAATACGACATCAGGCGATGCCCTTTTCCGTTTGAACACGATCAATAATGTGGGTAATCCAAGTCAAAACTATGCCGCTAATTTCAATGTAAAACATACCTATGACAGCACAGGGAGGGAATTGACGATTGACTTGGATTATGCGCGCTTTGTCGACAATAGTACATCGAATTTAAAATCCCAGTTTTTAACAGGTAATTTCAAACCATTACGTGTTGATTCTTTGTTGATTAATGATGCCAAATCATACGTAGACCAATATTCCTTTAAATTAGATTACGTCATGCCATCTTTTTTAAAATCTAAATGGGGAACCGGTCTTAAATCTTCTTACGTACAAACAGATAACGATTTGCGCTTTCAAGGAAAAAATGAAGGTGACGCACAGTTTAAGTTTTTAACAGGCCAAAGCAATCAATTCATTTACCGCGAGCAAATTCATGCTGCGTACTTAAATACGGAACGGGCAATTGGAAAATTTAGTTATCAACTCGGCTTACGTGGCGAATGGACCATAGCAGATGGCATTTCGGAAGCGTATACGTCAAACGTTAAAGATTCAACGTTCCACAGAGATTACGCACAGCTATTCCCAAGTGCATTTATCCAATATGATTATTCCCCAAAACACAGTTTTGGATTTAACTATTCTCGCCGGATCGACCGCCCCAATTATGGGGACCTAAATCCATTCGTATTCTTTCTAGATAATTACACGTTTAAAGTGGGTAATCCCATGCTGACGCCACAGCTGACCAATTCGATTGAATTAAGCCATACATTTTTAGGTGCCTTCAGCACAACATTCGGCTATAGCCATACGACAAACGTCATCACTGAAATATTAAAACAGGATACGGAAGCACGAATATCCTATCAAACCACGGCTAATATGGCCGAAAGGACGAATTATAGCTTAGGGTTTTCATTACCTATACCGATTAAGAAATGGTGGACGAGCAATACGGATATCTATTTTAATCGGGCAGAGCTAGAAGGTAAAGTTGAAAATGCAGCTTTAAGTCCGGCAAGAAACATGTTCTACATCAATACGAATCATATTTTCACATTACCCAAAGATTACCGATTTGAAATTGGCGGAAATTATTTCACCGGAGGGTTGGAAAGTGCCTTTATTTTTGGAGCAGCAGGTGCACTTAATTTAGGCATTCAAAAAACTATGCTGAACAAGCGAGGTGTTTTGCGTTTAAATGCACAAGACGTTCTATTTACCTCAAATCCAAATGTATTTATCAAATATGGCGACTTGGATATCGTCGTTCGACCACGTCAAGATTCGCGTGTTGTTCGTTTGAATTTCACATACAGGTTTGGAAATATGGCTATAAAAGGAGCGAGGGAACGAGCCACCGGGTTAGATGCGGAAAAATCTCGTGTAAAAACAAAATAGTATTTACTCCAAATAACCGAATTTACCGAGTTCAAAATCCTCAAAAGCCTGCATAATTTCTTGTCGGCTATTCATCACAAACGGCCCATGTGCGGCAATTGGTTCACGAATCGGTTCGCCGCTCAGTATCAAAACCACCGACTCTTCAGTTGCCTCAATCTCAAATTGAGTTCCATCGGTATCAAATAAAACGAAATGATTTTCAGGGGCTATCTCAACACCATTTACACGGATTTCTCCGTCGATGACCACTAAAGCCGTATTGTAATCCGCGGGGAAATCAAAACTTGCCTTTCCTCCTGGACTCAGTTTGGCATTCAACAAATTAACTGGTGTAAAGGTGCTTGCTGCTCCGCGTGCAGTTTGATAAGAACCTGCAATCACTTCCACCTCGCCTAACTGAACAGGAACACGTGGAATCTGTTGGTTTTCGATGGCTTGGTACTTCGGTGCCGACATCTTATCCTTTGCCGGTAAATTACCCCACAACTGCACCATCTGAAAATCTCCACCTGATTTACTAAATTCTTCTTCGTGGTATTCTTTATGCAATACACCTGAAGCGGCAGTCATCCACTGTACATCGCCTTCTCCAATGATTCCACCGCCACCTGCACTGTCATGATGCGCGACACGTCCTTTGTAGGCAATGGTTACCGTTTCAAATCCACGATGTGGATGTACGCCCACACCACGCGGTGTGTCTGAAGGATCGAAATGAAATTTGGCACCGTAATCCATCATAATAAATGGACTCATGCGCTGCATGTCTAAGCCTTGTCTACTCGGGATGAAATTATGCACCCGAAATCCATCACCTACAAAATGAGGTGGTCCCGGAGGGTAAATGGCTTGAATGGATTTGGTAGACATGGGTTAAATTAAAGGTGAAGTGACATGGCTTGATGAACAATATCTGCTTCAATAAAAGTTCCGCCATAAGGTTCAAATCCCAAAGAAGCGTAAAGGGGCATGACTGATTGTTGGGCATGCAAATAAAAATAATTTACATCAGGATACACCATTTGGGCCTCCTGGATTAAAAAACGCACTATTTCCGAGGCATACCCCTTACCGCGATACGGTGCCAAAGTGGCAATACGTTCAATCTTAATACCTTTATCTGTTTTGCGATAACGACCTGTGGCAACAGGTTGACCATCAACCCAATACAAATAATGAATCGCTACTGCGTCCAATTCATCGAATTCTTCTTTCGGTAAGCACTTTTGTTCCACAACAAAAACCTCCGTTCGAATCGCAAAAACAAGATCGATATCAGCAGGGGATAGAGCCTGCGTAATTTTATTTATCCTGCTTTCCATACGCTTCAATGATCTTGCGAACTAAGCGGTGACGCACAACGTCTGAGCCATCCAATTCGACAAATGAAATACCATGTATACCGGATAAAATACGTTCCGCTTCACCTAAACCGGACGTTTGATTTTTGGGTAAATCTACTTGCGATTTATCTCCTGTAATGATTGTTTTTGACTGAATACCCATACGCGTCAAGAACATCTTCATTTGCATCGACGTGGTATTTTGTGCCTCATCTAGTAAAATAAAGGCTTTGTTAAGGGTTCGACCACGCATGTAGGCCAAAGGTGCAATTTCAATGGTTCGATTCTCCAAATAGAATTTCAACTTCTCCGCCGGGATCATATCATCCAAGGCATCATAGATGGGACGTAAATAGGGATCAATTTTTTCTTTCAAATCACCCGGTAAAAAACCTAAATTTTCTCCAGCTTCTACCGCGGGACGTGTAATGATGATTTTTTTAACTTCCTTATTTTTCAATGCTTTGACAGCCAAAGCCACCGCTGTATAGGTTTTTCCTGTGCCCGCAGGTCCGATGGCAAAAACGATATCATTTTCAATGGCAGCGTCTACGAGTTTCCGTTGGTTAGGGGTTTTTGCTTTAATTACAATCCCTTTATTGCCAAAAAGCAACACATCTTTATCTTCGACCCAAGGAGTAACCGTTTCTTCACCCGTTGGATTTAACACCGAATCGATGTAGGCCTTCATGTGAATCGCCGTAAACGTACTGTGTTTATTCAGGTGCTGAATGCATTGATTAACGATCGCTTCGACTAAAGCAATTTGATCATCTGAACCTCGAATGGTTAACTGATCACCGCGAGAGATGATTTTCGTTTGTGGAAATGCGTCCACGAGTAATTGAAAATGTGCATTGGAAACTCCAAGAAACTCAATCAAGGAGATTTCGGACAAGGATATATTTTTCTCGATCAACTAGTTATGATTATGGCATGAATGAAAGTACTAAAATAGGGAAATCTTGAAATTTTATCCGATGATTTACATGTTAATTTTATATAAAATTTGTAAAATTGTAGTCTATGGATTCGAATACCCCCGCACAAATTTTCAACAAAGGACGACAAGGCTCTGGCAATGTTCGTTCAAATGCTCCGCAGCGCTTAAGTGATCTGGGATTAGGTAAATTACCACCCCAAGCAGTTGATTTGGAAGAAGCATTATTGGGTGCGTTGATGTTGGAAAAAGAACCCTTGGCCAATGTCATTGAGTTATTGAAGCCAGATAGTTTTTACAAAGAATCGAATCAAAAGATATTCGGAGCCGTTCAGGCTTTGTTTCAAGCTTCGCAGCCGGTTGACTTGTTAACGGTCAACAACTACCTTAAAAGTACAGGAGATCTTGAAAAAGCGGGTGGTACCAGTTATTTGGCCCAATTGACGTCTCGCGTAAGTTCGACTTCCAATGTTGAGTTCCACGCGCGTATTATCATTGAGCAATACATTAAGCGTCAGTTAATTACTATCTCTTCCGAAATCCAGCGTTTATCTTACGAGGATACGACGGATGTGTTCCATATTCTAGATAAAATGGAACAGGAGCTATTTACGATTGCGGAATCGAACATTCGTAAGAATTACGAGAGTATGTCCGACATCTTGAAAAAGGCTGTAGAGGAACTTGAGAAGAAACAATTACAAAAAAGTGGCTTAACGGGGGTTCCATCTGGTTTTACAGATTTGGATCGTTTGACTTCTGGATGGCAAAAACAAGAATTAATTATCATTGCCGCGCGTCCAGGTATGGGTAAAACGGCCTTTGTCGTTTCGGCTTGTCGGAACGCTGCCGTTGATCATGGCCAAGCCGTTGCGCTATTCTCACTTGAGATGAGTGCGGTACAATTGGTTAATCGTATTATATCCGCTGAAGCTGAAATTGAGGCAGAAAAAATTCGTCGGGGTAAATTAGAACCACATGAATGGCAACAGCTTCACACGAAGATTAAAGGCCTTTTTGAAGCCCCGATTTACGTTGACGATACGCCAGCCTTATCTATTTTGGAATTACGTGCCAAGTGTAGACGTTTAAAAGCTCAAAAAGACATTCAATTAATTGTCATCGATTACTTGCAGTTGATGACCGGTGATTCCTCCGGTAAAGGTGCCTCTGGAAACCGTGAACAAGAAATTGCACAGATTTCACGTGCATTGAAGCAATTAGCCAAAGAACTTGACGTTCCCGTAATTGCACTTTCACAGTTGAACCGTTCTACGGAAACGCGTGGAGGTAACAAAAAACCGCAACTTTCTGACCTTCGTGAATCTGGAGCCATTGAGCAAGATGCCGATCAGGTTATGTTTATTTACCGTCCCGAATATTACGGGATCACAGCGGATGACCAAGGAAATTCCTTGGCTGGCATGGGGGAGATCATTATGGCCAAAAACCGTTCTGGTTCACTCGACAGTGTTTGGTTGAAATTCATCGGTAAATTCACCAAATATTGCGATTTAGACTTCCAGCCATTTGGTGGCGGTGAAGGAGGAGAGAGCTTCAATTTAAGTGCACTTGGCGATCAAACATCGACCTTCGAACAAGGAAATTCGGATGCAGTCTTTAAAGGCAGTAAAATGAATTTACCACCGGAGGATTTTGATCCGTTAAATAGCCCGTTTTAACTAGACGCTAGACGTCAGACATTAGACGTTGGTTAAAAGATTATTGCAATCTAGAAAATATAGACGCTAACGTCTAGGGTCCAACGTCTGACGTCTATCTTAACTTTAACCTCACAATATTCTCCACATGATGCGTCTGAGGAAACATATCCACCGGATGAACGACATCGACGGCATAAGCTACATCCAATAAGGCCAAATCACGTGCTTGCGTAGCCGGATTACAACTTACGTAAACAATCGTGTGAGGCTGTACCTCTAATATCTGATTCACCACATCTAAATCCATACCCGCACGCGGAGGATCTGTGATGATGACATCTGGCTTCCCATGAATCGCAATAAATTCTCGTGTGAGTACCTTCTTCATATCGCCCGCAATGAAGGTGGCATTCGTAATTCCATTCAAAGAAGCGTTGATTTTAGCGTCCTCGACAGCCATGTCGACATACTCGAGGCCAACAACCTTAGCGGCGTGCTTGGCAAGAAATAAACCAATCGTTCCCGTTCCCGTATATAAATCATAAACAACTTCATTTCCCGTCAAGCCTGCGTATTCCCGGACTAATTGGTATAAATGAAGTGCTTGTTTAGCATTCGTTTGGAAGAACGATTTGGGACCGATTTGAAATTTCAAATCCTCCATCACTTCTATCATAAATGGTTTCCCATCAAAACAAACCACCTCTAAATCGTGGAACGTATCATTTCCTTTCTGATTAATGACATAATTCAATGAGGTGATCATGGGGAATGCCGACTTCAAATAGTTCATCACTAAATGAATCTCATCTTCAGTGGCATAAGCAAATTGCACCGTCACCATGAGCTCGTCTGTCAGCGTATTGCGAATAATCAGGTTACGTAATGCACCCTCTTTTTGCATCTTCAACTCATAGAAAGAAATTCCATTCGCTTGTGCAAAATCACGCACACCATTCCGAATGGCATTGGATGGGTCTGGTTGTAGATAACAATGATCCACCGGTAAAATTTTATCGAAACGACCTGGTACGTGAAAACCTAAGGCATTCATCGAACCCAAATCATCTTTTCCTATTTCATCTTCCGTGAGCCAGCGAGCAGAAGAAAAGGTAAATTCTAACTTATTCCGGTAATAATATTCCTCCGAACTACCCAAAATAGGCTGAAATTCAGGCAATTTAACTTTAGCTATTCGAGTCAAATTATCTCGTACTTGACGTTCTTTAAAGGCAATTTGAGACGCATAGGAAACATGCTGCCATTTACAACCTCCACAAATACCAAAATGTGCACAAGCAACCTCCGTACGATGTTCGGATAAAGGCTGAATATGAATGGCTTGTGCTTGCTTGAAACTCTTTTTTGATTTTAAAATGCGTAAATCCGCAATGTCGCCAGGGGCCACAGGACCCTGAACAAAAATGACTTCATCATTCACTTTGGCAATGCATTTAGCCTCTGCTGCAAAATCTAAAATGGCTATTTGCGCCAAAACCACCGGCACTTTCTTTTCCTTCTTCTTACTCATCTTTTGTAAATATGTGCAAAAATAAGGCTTTAAATGGTCAAGCCAACCAATTCCAGATAAAACCTTAACTTCGCATGGAAATAATCAGGTATGAAAAATAAGGTTGTCATCATCACAGGCGCTTCATCAGGAATTGGAAAAGCATTGGCTTTTGAATTTGGAAACCAAGGCGCCAAAATTGTTATCACCGGTCGCAATGAAGCGAATTTGCTACACGCTGCAGAAGAACTTCGTCATGCACACATTGAAGTAACATCGATCGTATGCGACAGCAGCTCGGAGGAGCAGACCAAAGCCATGATCCAACAAACCATTCAGACGTATGGAAAGATCGATTTGCTAATCAATAATGCGGGTATATCGATGCGGTCTATATTTGAAACGGTCAACCTGAATGTCTTGAAACAAGTGATGGACATTAATTTTTGGGGCACCGTGTACGCTTGTCACGCGGCTTTACCATATTTAAAACAATCGAAGGGCGGAATCATCGGAATTTCATCCATTGCGGGATACCGAGGATTACCGGTAAGAACTGGATATTCGGCCTCAAAATTTGCAATGAATGGCTTTCTCGAGGCATTACGAACGGAATTATTAGACACAGGCGTTCACGTATTAACTGCTTGCCCTGGATTTACGGCGTCCAATATCCGAAGCGCATCGTTAGTTGGCGATGGTTCCCTCGCCGGCAATTCCATGCGCGAAGAAGGCAAAATGATGTCGGCAGAAGAGGTAGCTCACGCGATCCGAATAGCGTATCAAGCGCGCAAAAAAACATTGGTGTTAACTTTACAAGGTAAATTAACGGTATTCTTAAATAAATGGATGAACAGCTGGCTAGATCGCATGGTCTACAATACCTTAAAAAAGGAAAAAGATAGTCCATTAACATAAAAAGCCCTGCCAGATAAAATCTAGCAGGAGCTTACACCCATTAACTTACCACTCTATAAATATCAATTGGCTAGGTAAAAAAGCTAATTTCTTTGGGGCTTAAATTCCGAATAAATGCCTCTTGCATTGATTCCAAATAAGGTATCGCATATTCGAATTCCTGTATTAACTCCATAAAATAAGCCCGTTCAAAAACTAAAAACTCCGACAATTCAGTCGTCATGGCTGTACATACATAACGTCCTTCGCTAAAAGCTTCGTCCAATCCAATGAAAACGTTTCGCTGGCTAATCGTTAATTTCTTGTCTTTCTCAGGCCATTGCATTTCCATGGAACCCCGTTTTAAGTAAAAGACAAACTCCGCTTTTTGGCCTTGTCGGAACAAAAACTCCGCTGGCAGATAATTGATCAAAATACCACTGGCGAGTATTTTCCGCTCCGTATCAATTAAATTCTCCTTTGTTATTTCCATTGCTGAACAAAAGTAGACGCATTCATCCAAGTGATTCATGATAATCATCAGTTTCCCGTCTGCGATTTGTCACGAATTGCCTTCTAAAAAGCGATCATTTTTGTGAAAAATTTGGTGATATGCACGCAAGTGAAGTGGAAGAAATAGCCACACTTACAGAAGAAACCTGTTTTCATTGCCATGAAATCTGTCCAGAGGATGTTATCGAATACGACGAGAAAGCGTTCTGCTGCCATGGATGTAAGCAGGTATATCAACTTCTGAATGACAATTCACTTGCGGATTATTATGTCTGCGATGTAAATCCAGGGAAAGCACCTTCCGCACAAAATTTTGAATTTCTAAATAATCCCCATTTTCAAGATAAACTCATCAGTTTTTCAAGTCAAGGCGTTTCAAAAGTCAATTTTCATATACCTGCTATACACTGCCGATCCTGCTTGTATTTACTTGAAAACCTCCAAAAATTAAATTCAGGAATCGTCAAAACAACCTTGAATTTTGGTAAAAAAGATCTGACAGTTTGGTTTCATGAAGATCAGATTAATCTGGGACAGTTAGCCAGTTTACTTGCTAGTTTAGGCTATGAACCCCTCATTTCTTCTGATGAAGTTTCAGCAGAAAAGCGAAAACATGCAAACCATCAAACTCAGTTATTTATCAAATTAGGGATCGCTGGCTTTTGCGCGGGCAATGCCATGTTATTTAGTTTTCCAGAATATTTAGGCATCGAAGATGGATCGCTCCAACAGCTTTTTGGGTATCTAAATATTACATTAGGTAGTTTGACTGTCTTTTATTCCGGATCAGATTATTTCAAAAACGTATGGGCCCACCTCAAGCTGGGAAAAATGACGATTGAATTACCTATTTTAATTGGTATCCTCGTTGGCTATGGACGCAGCATTTATGAAGTGTTTTGGCAAACGGGAGCTGGCTACATGGATTCGGTGTCGGGACTAATTTTCTTTCTATTGATAGGGAAGTGGTTCCAACAAAAATCCTTCGATTTCCTATCGTTTGAGCGCAATTACAAGTCATATTTCCCATTAGTGTTAAGCAAATGGGAAGGTGGAAAAGAAGTGAATTATCCACTCAATGAAATCAAAATAGGAGATCGCTTAATCATACGCAATCAAGAAATCATTCCAGCTGATGCGGTACTAATTTCGGGTTCTAGCCAATTGGATTACAGTTTTGTGACAGGGGAGAGTGAAATGGTGGAAATTAATGCTGGGTGTTCGATGTATGCAGGCGGCCGACATACCGGAGAGCGTATCGAAATTGAAATCAAAAAAGAACTTAAACAGAGTCATTTGACCCAGTTATGGGAGCAACAGGCCTTTAAAGATCCATTGCATAAAACTGAGAATTGGGAAAATTTTGCGAATCAAGTTGGTAAATATTTTACTTTAGGCCTCATTAGTCTAGCCATTATCGTGGGCAGTTACTGGCTCTATACCGACATAAACCGTTGGTCCAATGCCGTCGTCAGCATTTTAGTTATTGCTTGTCCGTGTGCTTTGGCCATCTCATATCCATTTGCACTTGGTCATGGGATTCGTTGGCTTGCAAAAAGTAATTTTTTCATCAAGGACATCCAAGCTTTTGAGCGCATGGCTCAGGTGGATACCATTGTATTAGACAAAACGGGCACATTAACGTTACCGAGTACCCTAGAACCCATCGCAAAGCTAACGAGGGAATTAAGCTCATCGGAATGGAGTGCTCTTTATTCATTGGCCTTACAATCCACCCATCCCATGTCGCGTCAATTCGTACGCTATGTGCCTGAAAAACAGCAAATTGCACCGGTAGAAAAATTTGCTGAAAAAACGGGCAAAGGACTTGAAGCCATCATAAAAGGGGTGGAGTATCGTCTAGGAAATGCCAAATTCACCGGACACCAAGTACCCAAGGACAACGACTACATCCGGTCCGAATCGCAATTATATATTCAAATTGGAGGTAACTCTGTAGGATTTATTGAGTTTCCATGGATTTACCGAGCTGGCATTGAAGTAATGATTCATCAGTTACAAGCCAAATACCGCGTGTATTTACTATCAGGAGATAAACAGGCCCATGCAGGAAGCATTTTGGACTGGTTTCCGGATCCGAGTACCTATCAATTTGAATGTAGCCCGATGGATAAAATGAGGTTTATTCAATCCCTTCAAGAACAAGGACATCACGTGGCCATGATTGGTGACGGCCTAAATGATGCGGGGGCTTTACGGCAAGCCCATGTAGGAATTGCTATTTCAGATGATCACTTACATTTCACGCCTGCGAGTGATGCCATTTTAAAAGGGAAGCAACTAGCTCAATTACCTAAATATTTAGCCTTTTCGAGGTTTGGCCTAAAATTGATCAAACTGAGTTTCCTTTTGTCCTTGGTCTATAATGCCATCGGATTAAGCTATGCAGTGCAGGGAAATCTATCACCTCTCATAGCAGCCGTTTTAATGCCTGTTAATTCAATTAGTATGTTACTCATTGCGAATCTGGGTATGAGTTGGAAAGGACATGCACTAAAATCATAAAATGAATGACCAAAATTGACAGAAGTCATGTTTTTGACAAGTTATAAACTTGAATTTTGGAATAAATAAACACCCATACCTATGGAAATCATGTACGTAATGATCGCATTGAGTTTACTGATGGCTGTGGGCTTTTTATTTGCGTTTGTTTGGTCGGTTAAGAATGGCCAACAAGACGATTTGATTACACCAGCCATGCGCATTTTGACAGAAGAAAAAACAAATAAACCTTTATGAGCACAAAGTCTACCACGCTAGAGCAATTCGCTTATGACAATACGATTGTTCGAAATTTCGCTATTGCAACAATCATCTGGGGAATCGTAGGCATGCTGGTTGGCGTAATCATCGCCACCCAACTTTTCGAACCGATGGCGAATGTTACGCAATACGGAACTTTTGGACGTATTCGGCCGCTTCACACAAATGCGGTAATTTTTGCCTTTGTAGGGAATGCCATATTTGCAGGCGTATATTACTCGCTTCAGCGCTTATTAAAAGCCCGTATGTTTAGTGACATATTATCTAGCTTCCATTTCTGGGGCTGGCAAAGCATCATTGTTGCTGCAGCCATCACACTACCATTAGGTATAACCACGTCGCATGAATATGCAGAATTAGAATGGCCAATCGACATAGCTATAACCTTGGTTTGGGTCGCATTTGGTGTGAATATGTTTGGTACGATCTTTAAAAGACGTGAACGCCATTTGTATGTAGCGATTTGGTTTTACATCGCCACATTTATTACCGTAGCTGTATTGCACTTGACCAATTCCATGCAATTACCCATTTCATTTTTCAAATCCTATTATGTGTATGCCGGCGTTCAAGATGCCTTAGTTCAGTGGTGGTATGGCCATAATGCGGTTGCATTCTTCTTAACGACGCCTTTCCTGGGATTAATGTATTACTTCCTGCCAAAGATGGCGAATCGTCCAGTATACTCATACCGATTATCCATCCTACACTTTTGGGCGTTGATATTCATTTACATCTGGGCAGGCCCTCACCATTTATTATACTCTAGTTTACCGGATTGGGCACAATCACTGGGTGTTGTATTTTCGATAATGTTGATCGCTCCATCGTGGGGTGGAATGATTAATGGTTTATTAACCTTGCGGGGAGCTTGGGATCAGGTTCGTGAAAATACCATATTGAAATTCATGGTAGTTGGCATTACCTGCTATGGTATGGCCACATTTGAAGGGCCCATGTTGAGTTTGAAAAATATCAATGCTATTGCGCACTTTACTGACTGGATTGTAGCGCACGTCCATGTGGGAGCTTTAGGATGGAATGGTTTCTTAACGTTTGCGATGTTGTATTGGCTCATACCACGCATTTTCCAAACAACCTTATTCTCGGAAAAATTAGTAAAAACACACTTCTGGATTGGGACGATAGGCATTGCATTTTATGCCATCCCGATGTACATCTCTGGTTTTACGCAAGGTATGATGTGGAAGCAATTTACGGCAGAGGGGACTTTGCAGTATGGCAACTTCCTAGATACGACCTTACAATTATTACCGATGCACATGATGCGGGCCATCGGAGGGACGCTCTACTTAATTGGTGCCATCTTAATGGCCTACAATTTATTCAAAACAATGGCTCAGGGAACTTTATTGGCCAATGAGGCAGCTGAAGCCACACCCTTAGCCGTAACCGAAGAAGCTGAAAAAGGGGAACACTGGCACCGCTGGATCGAACGAAAACCAATTCAATTGTTGGCCGGCTCCCTCATCATGATTCTGATCGGTTCACTCGTGGAATTAATTCCAACGTTCATGGTTAAATCGAATGTACCAACCATTGAGGCGGTGAAACCATACACTTCGTTAGAATTAGAAGGACGCGATATTTACATCCGCGAAGGTTGCGTGGGATGCCATTCGCAATTAGTTCGTCCTTTCCGAAGTGAAACGGAACGTTATGGGGAATTCTCCAAATCAGGTGAATTCGTATATGACCATCCATTCTTGTGGGGATCGAAACGTACAGGTCCGGATTTGCATCGTGAAGGAGGTAAATATCCAGATTCATGGCATTACCACCACATGCGTGATCCGCAATCAATGTCTCCTGGATCCATCATGCCAGCGTATGATTGGTTATATGAGCAAACATTGAATACGGATCAAACAAAAGATAAATTGGCAGTCATGAAGAAATTGGGTGTTCCATATTCAGATGAAGAGATTTCAAATGCGATAACAGATTTGAAAACCCAATCAAAAGCAATTCAGGAGCGTTTGGCAGAGGAGAAAATCAAGGTATCGGCTGATAAGGAGATTATTGCTTTGATAGCCTATCTCCAAAGATTGGGTACAGACATCTCAAAAAAATAAAGCTATGTTCAAACAATTCATATCGAATATTCCTGGAGCGGACTCTTACATGATCTTCTCATTAGTCACATTTATGGTGTTTTTCTCGGCTGTGGGCCTATATATGTTCCTGATGGATCGCAAACATATCGAGGAGATGAAACAATTACCCTTTGAAAAGGAAAAATAAAACGACGTATGATGACATTCAACTTTATCGAAATTTGGCTAGTTAGTTTAATCTTGTTGACAGGACTTGTCATCTTGATTGTGACATTACAATTACATGCGGCATTAAAAAAATTAGTCAAATCCCCGAATCAAACTGAAGAGGAAAACTTGACTTGGTGGCAAAAATTTACAGGACTCAAGCCACTGGAGGAGGAACGTAATTTAATGATGGAACATTCCTATGATGGGATTGAGGAATTGGATAATCCAACTCCACCTTGGTTTATGTATTTATTTTATTCAACCATCATTTTCGGAGTTATTTATGGATGTTACTACCATGTTTATACTTCAGACAATCTACAGGAAAACGAATACAAAACGGAAGTTGCACTCGCAGAAAAAGCGCGAGAAGCTTACATGAAAAAATTCGCAAATTCAGTTAATGAAGATAACGTAACTGTGACTAATGTTGCCAAAGATTTAACAGAAGGAAAAACAATTTATACTACAAATTGCGTAGCTTGTCACGGAGATAAGGGCCAGGGAGGCGTAGGACCCAATTTAACGGATAAATTCTGGATTCATGGAGGAGGGATCAAAGACCTCTTCAAAACCATTACACATGGTATTCCGGAAAAAGGCATGATTGCTTGGGAAAAAACGTTAAATCCGATTCAAATCCAACAGGTCTCATCTTATGTATTAACCTTACAGGGAACCAACCCACCGGGGGCTAAGGAGCCTCAAGGTGAAGAATTTAAACCTTAAAAAAACTTACAATCATGAGAAAGAATGTTGGAAAAATGGACCGCATTGTACGCATTGCATTAGCAGTTGTGTTAATTATTTTGGCTTATGCTAAAATTATACCTGCAAACTTATCGATAGCTACCTATGTTGTTGCCGCTATCATTGCCATAACGGGCTTTGTGAGAATTTGCCCTTTATACAAAATGCTTCACAAAAGCACCGTCAGGGAAGAACCTCCTCAGTTTAATTAACCCAAAAGGTCCGAGGAAATCGGACCTTAATTTTATGTCTCAAATCAATCTTGATAATGATGATTTCCGTAATCATCTATACAATCAATCCAAAGACGGTAAACGACTTTGGATTTATCCCGGTCGAATTATCGGGAAATTGTATAAACTAAGAACCTATGTTGCGTATGTTCTTTTGACGTTGTTATTTGGATTGCCATGGGTGGAGGTGAATGGCCAACCGATCTTCTTGTTTAATATATTAGAACGCAAATTCATCTTTTGGGGTGTGCCATTTTTTCCACAAGACTTTCATTTAGTGGCTCTGGGTCTCGTGAGCTTTTTAATCTTCATTAGTTTGTTTACGGTCTTGTTTGGTCGAATTTGGTGCGGATGGGCCTGCCCACAAACCATTTTTATGGAGATGCTTTTCCGTAAAATTGAATACTGGATTGAAGGGGATGATAAGGCGCAGCGACGGTTAAACGAAAGCCCTTGGACAAATGAAAAAATCCTGAAAAAGAGCAGTAAACACACGCTGTTTTTCATATTAGCTTTTTTCATCTCGAATACCTTTTTGATGTACATCATCGGAAAACAGGAGTGGCTAAAAATGATCCATGAAAATCCATACGATCATATGAAAGGCCTAGCTGCCATGTTGATTTTTACCGGGGTATTTTATTTCGTCTTCGCTCGATTCCGGGAAATGGTTTGTATCGTTGTTTGTCCCTATGGACGATTACAAGGTGTTTTATTAGATAATAATTCCATACTGGTCCAATATGACCACAAACGTGGCGAACCTAGAGGGAAGGCAACCAAGACGGAAGAAAAAGGGGATTGCATTGATTGCCACTGGTGCGTACGCGTTTGTCCTACGGGAATCGATATTCGAAATGGTAGTAACCAACTAGAATGTATCGGTTGCACTTCTTGTATCGATGCTTGCGATGAAGTCATGGACAAAGTGCATAAACCCAAAGGCTTAATTCGCTATGACTCCTTGAATGGAGTAAATACAGGCACCAAACTTACATTCACCAAGCGCATTGCAGCCTATACAACTGTCTTGCTATTGATCATAAGCGTACTCGTTTTTATGTTGGCAACCAGACGAAATTGGGAATCAACCTTATTACGTACTCCTGGAATGACGTTTCAATACGATGAAAAAACGCAATTAGTGAGCAATTTATACCAATTGCGCATCTTAAATAAATCGATGAAAGCGCAGGGATTCCAAGTTTCTGTAGATGCACCACTAAAACTTGTTTGGGTAGGAAATCGAATCCAACAAGTGCCAGCAGGTCAAATGGCTCAAGGGGAATTTTTTATTCAAGCAGGTACTCGGACGTGGAAACCCGGTGAAAAAGTCCTTGTGAAGATTATAAGCGATGAAGGGAAAGAAGAAAATTTGAAAACTAGTTTTATACAACCCGATGAATAAATCAAGCAAAAAAGGCTTCCATTGGGGGCATGGAATCATCCTGACATTTGTGCTATTTGGCGCATTTATGGCCTATTTCTATATCCATATGACGCATCAGGTCATTGAATTAGTAGGCGATAATTACTATGAAGATGGTCAAAAATTTCAAAAAAAATTAGACTTAAAAAATCAAAAAGTCCCCCCATCCGATACGCTACATGTTCAATTTTTTGCTGAAGATAAGCTAATGCTCGTGCGTCTTCCCATGGGAATACAGGCCGCACAAATACAATTCTTCCGACCGTCGAATGCCCAACAAGACAAAAGGCTGGTATGGACCTCTAAAGACGGTGAGGCTTGGACAATTCCAAGCGAATTTCTTACCAAAGGACCCTGGAAATATTCCGTTTCATGGAGCGTCAACGGGCATAACTATTTAAAAGAAGCACGTTTGTTCGTCAACTAAACATGGGTACTTGGTATTATGCATTCTTGATTGGATTAGCGGGCAGCTGGCATTGCGCCATCATGTGCGGGCCTATATTGCAACAAATTCATGCTAAAGGATCTGCATCATCCCGCATGTATTTATATGGTTTGGGCCGGATTTTCATGTATGGAATTTTGGGATTTTCCGTGGCTGGTTTAGGATCCATCTGGTTATTCCCATCCTGGTGGAAAGTGTATTACGTAATTGCTGGAATCTTGATTGCGTTGATTCTAACCCGTAAAATAGGGGACAATGCCATCCAATTTCTGCATCAATATGTGGGGCGATATTTACATCAAATCGGTGCTAAACTAGGGCCAATCGGATACTTTTTTTTAGGTATGAGTAATGGATTGTTGCCTTGCGGACTCGTATTAGGCGGTTTAAGTATTGCTTTAATTCAGCCTAGTCCATGGTTAGGCGCATTAAGTATGTTGGCCTTCGGACTAGCCACACTGCCTGCCTTGCGATTTTCAGTTTGGGGAATTAAATGGTTGGGAACTACCTCGCCTTGGCTCAAGTGGCTGGGCTGGGTTGTTGTCATCGCATTATTATTTCGTGGAGCTTATGGAATGGGACTTGCACATTCAGCTTATTTGCGTCATGCCAAAATCACCCCGATCATTTGCCATCCCTTTTCGGAATCACTTAAACCTTAATATTTGAGGTTGGCCAATTTATCTGCTTGCAAAATCGTTAATTCTGCACCTTTCACTTCAATCAACCCTTCTTTCTTGAAATCACTGAGCGTACGAATAACGGATTCCGTGGCAGTTCCTACGCGAGAAGCTAAATCTTCTCGAGAAAGCTTCATGACTACGGGGCCATCTTGATTATTTCCATAGGTATTCACTAATTCCACCAAGGCTTGCGCTACCCGTTTACGCAGGGACTGATAGGCCATAGAAAATAATATAGACTCATTTTTCAAGAGGTAATTTGTCAATGCCTTACGGAAATAGATTTCCACATGGATATTTTCCTTCATTTTCTCTATGAAGTCTTTGGAATAAACGCTTAGAACTGTCGTATCTTCAAGCGTTTCAGCTGATTCACGGTAAGGTTGATTTTCAAGTAGATCCACAAAACCAAAAAAATCACCTGGCTTGACAAATGATGTAATGAAATATTTACCCTCACGATTGGTATGATAGGTTTTCACTTTTCCTTTGACCAAATAAAATAGGCGAGAAGGTGTATCGCCTTCATTATAAATCAATTGCTTTTTAGAAAGCTGCTGTTGTTTCTTATCATTCGGAAACTTTTCAAAATCTAAAAAGTCAATGGCTTGTTGGGCCAACACCAAATCATCATGTGAATCCGTGATTGCCAAGTTATTTTGCTGTTTCTTCAATCTAGATTCAATGGCCC
>JACCDX010200327.1_pt1 | contig 19293 bp, 9 predicted proteins | sample 7449681 | NCBI WGS metagenome assembly JACCDX01 (sample SAMN15323450, study PRJNA562643) | freshwater metagenome | isolation source: river surface water | place: USA:Blue River Watershed | collected 2017-08-18
ATAATAATCCAGTTCCATAACCATAAAAAGGCGTAAAACCAAATGTTATTTCACCACTATTATTATTACAATTATCATTTAAAACAGATTCTACACTAATAGAAGATCCTGATGATATTGGTATATTCAAATATTCTATTCCGGGTCCGGGACTTATACATGAATCTTGTATCGCAATTGTATATGTGTTCGCAGACATCCCACTGAAATAATAGGTTGTCGTTGATGCAGATGTAGGTAATAAACCGGTCGTAGTTACCTCATAAACAGTATACGGAGGAACACCTCCTGTTATTTCAACATAGATTTCACCAACGTTTGTGTTTGAACAATCGCCAGTTATATAAAGATTATATAGTATTTGTCCACAACTCACGGATTACATAGTATATCAAAGTTTATCCCTACATTTAATTCAAAATTTTGGGTTTTATCTAATGGTAGACAATTGTTATTATATATTGTTATAGTTTGATCATTAGTATTAATAATATAATCTAAACCATAGTCAAGTAAACCAGGTAGAGCATCATAAAGACCATTAAGCCAATCATTTGAGGTCGGAACACTTAATGCAGAATTTGAGTAACCAACACCATTAAAAAATTCATAGATTATTATTGGTGTTCCGTCAATTCTAATATCTATATACCAATCACTTTCTAAAGTATTTAATAAACAATCATTATTAACATCCACATTATTATTATTTCCATATGTTGTTAATGAACTACCTAATAATGCACCAAATGAAGTTATTGTTGGATTTGTATTCCAAGGGTATAAACCAATAACAGTTTCTTGTACAGGACAATCGTATGAAAATATTTGTGTTATTAGTTTACAAGGTTTACAAGGAACCGGAATAATTTCACAACCTCTCTGTCTTCTCCATACAAATTTTTGTCTGTGGAAAATTGAATTTTCATACTTAACTCCTGTGTTCCATATTGTAGTCGCAGGGATCATTTGTTCAACCAATCTAATCCAATAATCCCCCATACCATCAACATAATCAATCATCGTTTGGTAATTGAAGTTATCATTACGGACATTAATTGCTTGTTCGGATTCTAAATACTTCCAATATATTGATGATAAGGTGGGGTATCCACTTGTTTTACCATCGGTGATAAATTGTCTATTTCTAACATTTATCATATTTTTCCAAAAGGTTTGGGCAAATTCAAAAAATGTTTTTTGTTTTGGTTTTGGGACAATTACTGTCCAATCTATCCCACCCCTATTTGGGTATTCAATATTTGGATATGGATTACAATAAGTTGGGTCCACATAAAAAAGTCCTTGTTCCGGTATTGGGTAATTATATTTTCTTGACATTGACCATACATCATAAACCAACCCTTGAGCGGGATTCATAAAAAGATCAACATTCTTAACATTTATCACTAATCTATCATCTGAAACCCCATAATATGCATTAAAGTTACCATCAAAATTTTTCCTTAAATAAGTTTCTTTATCAGTCCAACTTTTTTTGTTGTCAACCGTTTTTCTGAGATTAAACCCTAAATTCATATAAGGGAAAGTACGGTATCTTTCCAAATATTCTTGACCATAATTAAATGGTAATAATTTTGTTTGGTAGTTTGGATTTGCCCCTGTAAAAACACTATTAGTTAAATCAACTTGTTCCGGCATTCTATGTTGTGGGGTAGATTCAAACCAACCTCCCCCAATTTGGAAGAAATAACTTTCTGTCTCAACCGGCATACTTGGGAAACCATAACTATCTATTGGATAATCATTTATTGTTAGTGAAACGTCTTGAGTGATAGTTGTAGTTGTGAATCCTGTGTACTGAACACCCATTATCGAAAATATGTCGTTTGTATCTAAAACGGGTAATTGTTGTGAATATGTTCCTCCCGATATTTGAGCGTATTGTATATCAAATTGTCTTAAATTAATTTTTTGGTCAGCAACATAAACGTGTTCATTAAATTCAGTTAAAGCCTCAGGAGCCCCAACCATTCTTAATAAAATTTCAATTGACTTTCTAGTACCTTTTGATTTAAATAAAAATGCGGAATTTAAAATTAAATTTCTAAAATACTGATAATTTAATTCTTCAGGAGTTTGCCCCTGTGGTAATCCCGTAAATGAATTACTACCATTACTAAATACCGCATCGAGTAATTGATCATTAGTAATTGGAGATATATTAATGTTCCATCCTAATGTCTGTGCTAAATTTTTAAGTAATTGTGATGGTATATCATTTTTTACATTATAATTAACAGAATTCATATTAGCAAGTGCCGTAATGAATTTTCTTGTTTCATCAAAACTTCTACCATAAATTTGTAAAACTTTCTCCATTTTTCTATCTGGAGTATCAAATTCTTTAATCGCATCTGCGGTTAAGAATCTTGTTATTAAGTTTGTTTTATACAAATCTATATATTCCGCAATATTATTTAATTTGTTTAAATAATTTGTGAATTTTGGCGAAATAATATCTAAGTTCCACGTACCATTTAATGGGAATATTGCAACTTCTTGACCATACGAATATGTTCCATCTTCATTTTCTTTAGGTACTTGGAAATAAGCACTATAAATAGGAACCATACCCCTATTAAGTAAAAAGTTTTCTACCTGATCTAAATCCTCATTAAAAACTTTGTTTACATATAACTGTTTTGGTCTTATAAGAAAATTATCACTACTACTTGGACTACCTGAAAATGGATTTCCATTGACATAAATCTTAAATATTGTATCAGTTGGTTGAGCCGGTATAAAATCAGAAACAGGATATTCAACATCATTTAAAAATAAAGAATATTTTAAATATTGTGTTGTAAAGTTTCTTAAGTAAGAAACAGGTATTTCTCTTAATTCTAAATTTCTTGTTGCATCAATAGTATAATCTATACCAAACGGATTTCTAATAACAGAAATAGGTATCTCAAAATATGTCTCATCCTCAACACTATTATAAACAGCATTTTGGACTGTTATTGATGTAACAAAATTAGGTTGTGTACTTTGTATGTCTAACGCCGCAGGAAAATAATTAATAATATTACTTACCGATGCCGACATTCTTTTTGTTAAAGATCCAAACATAGTAAAATTAGTAACCTGACTTAAATCAAAATTAGGATAAACTCTAAAATTGTCGGCTATTAATTTTTTTGATTCTTCAATACTATTAATATTTAAAGTATCTAAAGATATTGGATCAGAAAACGACCCAATTGAAAATGTTCTGTTTTGTTTTTCGGTAATATTTGTAGTAAACTCAAAATTTGCTTGGGTAAGACCTCCCCCATCAACTAATTGGAGCCCAACTAAGTTGTCTGAAAAAGTGCCTTGACCACTGGCAGGCTGAGGAGGACATTTATATTTGTTTACCGCCATTATGAAGTTATATTTGAGAAGTTTTTACTAAAATCAATATTATCACCTCTATCTTGTCTTACCTCATATAATAAATTATTAAATTGATCTCTAATCTCATAAAGGTTGTATTGTTTGTATATGTTGTTATCACTGTCATAAATTGTGTATATACCATCATCCATAGATTTAGTTTGATTACCGTAAAGAGCAATCGCTAATGTTGATATATCATGTTCAACAATTTCAATTTCAACCGTGGTTGGATTAAAAAATGTATTTGAGATTATAATGTTTTGATCGGGTTGTCCAATAAATGGTGTTGCATTTGGTTTATTAGTTGGTGATGAAGATGGTGATAATGTACAAAAAATTAAATTTGTTGATGCTTCCACATATCTATATCTTATCGATTTTTGACTTGTGTTTGTTAAATTTTCAACTACCGGTTCACAATAAAAAGATGAGGTTATAATCCTAAAAAAATTAGGAATTTTTGTACCATCAGAGTTTAAATACTCCACTCTAAAACCAACTAATCCTTGATTGATAAATTTATTTCTAAAGTTAGATGGTACATTATTAATATCAACAACAATACCCTTAACATTTGGTAACGCAGATAGAATACCACAATCAAGAATTTTAGTTCTAATTTCAGCAGGTCTAATATATAAAGTGTATATACCTAATTGGTTAAATTGATCGGTAGGTAATTTAAGATTATATAATCCACCAAGTATTTCAACATTAGCATTACCACCAGTAGTTCCATTATGGAAATATGGTCTTAGTACCGTACTAGCGTTTAATTTTGTTAATACAAAATTGTCTGTTTCGTCTCTTGATGGTGTATAATTTAAAATTATTTCTACGTCATCAGGACTCACATCAGCACTTCTTATTGTTCCATAATTACCTGTAGCCACAATTATTAGTTTTTAAAGTTTGTTTATCGTTTAAATATAAATACTCAAAATCATTGTTTTTCAACATTAAAAAATCCATATCCATATTTTTCTAAGTCCCCAACATTATCTACCTCACCAAGTCGTTCAATGTATTCTAATGCGGAATTTTTACCTCTTTCAACATACACATCTGTTTGAATTTCGGGTTGATCAATAACATTTAATAATGCTTCATTTTTAGTTAAAGCCGATAATATCAAATCATTTTGTGTAAATCCAGATGAATCAATAATATATATTGTTGTTCCATCATTGTAATCATAATAAAGAATATCATTAATTGTATACGCAGTATATGTATTTGTCGGATCAGGACCCCAATAAGTCCCAACAGATTCTGAAGTTCCTGTTACTTGTATACCTAATTTAAATTTTCCACCATATAAATTATATGTTGGTCCATAAACTCTTAAATCATTAACATTTGATTGAGTGTATCCCGTAATAACAAATGGTACTGTGGTATAATTTGAACTTATATAATCATTTAAATTGGTATTCGAATCTCCCGTAAAAATGTAATCATAACTAAATGAAGTGTTCGCCCAACTACCACCAGCCGGAGTAAATGTTGCCACACCATTAGGATTTAAAATAGGAACATTTGTGAATGGTACTGTAACCGTTTTGGTAATTACCGATATACCCCAAGGTGATGTTGCTTTTAACGTAATAGTATAAGTTTGGTTAACTACAGGATATACATGGGTATATTGAGTTGGACTCGTAACGGTTTGTATTGGTGACCCATCACCCCAATCAACGGTATAGGTCGATACAGATAAAAACTTTTTAAATTCAGTATCAGAAGTATTAAAAAAATAAAACGTATATGGACTTCCTGTTGTTGCAGAAAATAAAAAATTAGTAATAACTTCTTTTTGTAATATCGCACCATCAAAGACAGAATAATAACCAAGATCAGTTGCCACCTCAGTTAAAAGAATTGGGATGGTTAATCCCGTCAATAATGATTGTCCATTTGTACCTCCCGATAAAATCTGAGACATCCCCGAATAAACACCTGTAAATCCAGTCAGTGTTGTTGGAGTTACTGATGTTATAGAACAGCAAGGATCGGCACTATACGTATATTCAGTATTACCAATATACGTAACTCCCACAATGTCTCTCTTAACATTTTCTGGTGATATTTTAAAATAATATTTTTGTTCTTCCATCTTACGGGTTTACATATTCATACCACAAAATTGGAAATCCATCAATACCAACTCTTTGTGTTAAATTAGAAGTCGCAAAAACTTCATAAGTTTTATTTGTATAATCCAAATTAACTTTATAATAAAAATAATCATTCGGATTAAATGTGAATTTATTTGCAATATTAGATTGTGGAGTATTTGTCATCCTTACATAAACCCCTAATTTTGCATCAAAAAATTTAGCACTCATGTAGAATTCACTTATATCAATATATTCTTGTTTTCTCAACCAATATATATGAAATCCTTCTTTATCTCCAACATAATCTAAACTAAATTTTGGTATTCTTATATCAACGTTTGAGAGTAATGAAGATAAGGATACCGTCTGAGTAAATCCTTGTTGTACGGGTAAAATAATAGTTAAATATAATACTTGAGTTTTTTCATCATCAGTATCATAAAGATCCAATTTAAAAAATGATTTCGTAAATGGTTTTGTATAATAATAAACCTCATCAACAGTAAATCCCTCATCTAAGTAACTATTATTCCAATTAGCAATAGAAACAGCAGGTGAAGTTATAGGTAACACATTATCATAAAAATAAAATTCATAATTTATGTTTGTTTTTTCAAAATTTAAATTATCAACATATTCATTGTGTGAAAATTGTATTACTTCAAAATCATTTACACTACCAATTACTTCTTTAACCATTGTTTCCTGATAAACTTCAATACTATCATCTCTACCAAGAAAATCCCAATTCATTTCTAATGGGATATTAAGATATTGATCATTCTCAGGTAATACTATTTTATATTTATTCACAATCATCTACTATTGGTTCTGCTATTACGGTTATGTCATCAATACCCACATTATTTCCTTCAGGTGTTATTCTAAAAATAGTATTTACAAATGGATAATGTTTACCATTTATAAACGGATAGTCAACCCCAACACCATCGTTATCAACAAACCCATATGGATATATATCTCTCCATCTAAAACTATTTGATAAGTTTGAATAAAAAGCATAATCAGGCACATTAATTACTTTTAAAGGATCTCCTTCTTCAACGTAAGTGGAATATCTTCTTATCACTATTGGATCGTGGGGATTATAATAATACCCAAATTGATTTGATTGTGGTGCATCGGTATTTAATCCAAAATAAGTTTGATTAAAAGTAATTTTTTGATTATATCTTGAGATTACTCTTTCAGTTTGTTCATAGTCGTTCCATTCACAATAATCCCCATCTATCAAATCCCCAACTTTAAGATTTTCATTAAAAATAAATGGACCAACAGGTGGGACAGTTAAACTATTATATGTGTTTGTTGATATATTTGCATTCGATAATGGATTTGATACATCCCACCAAGGATTAGGTATTGAATTATTAAGCGGTATATTAAATCCCCACCCTTGTTTTAATTTTTTTGTCCAACCAAAATAACCTTTCCATATTGTTGTAAAATATAATTCAGAAATTGGTCTATTTTGATTATCTCTAAGTGGTTTTACATCGATATCAACATTAAAAGAAAGTGAATATGCTTGTCCCCCTTCTTTTACTGAAGATCTTGAAACTCCATTTGGTGTTAATACCGCTGTCTCAAATTTAGTTTTTGGGTTAAATATATTTTGTTCAAAACCAGCTTTAACTAAAACCGCATCTTCAGCATTTGTTAAAATTTTATGTACTCTTACATAATACTTAGATTTGGTTTCATTAAGATTACTCCTATTTATAACACGCTTAAATGTTCCAATATTACCATTATTGAATGTCGTTCCAATGTAACCAATATTGTATATATTAAAAATATATTCATCACTACCAAAAGCAGGACCTCCCAAACTAACTACTTGGAAAATATTTGTATTATTATATGTTAATGATAATTCAACAAATTCATTAACATTCAATCCGTGTTTCATTGGACACCTAAATGATATATATGGTCCAAAATCATCATTACCCTCACTTATTATAAAAGGAATCCCATCAGACGCAACCCAAGCCCAACTTGCCGTTGTTATATTGTCAATAGCATACATTTGTCTATTTGGTTCGTTAGTAAATGCATAACTAACATAATGAGTCCAATTATACGTACTAGCACTTTTATTAACAAAATTTATATGGTTGTTAGGTGGTACGGTATACCCAACAACATTATTATCAGTTCTTATAAAATCAAACTCAAAATATTGGGGATACCCCTCCCAAAGTACATTTAAATTAGGTAATGCTGGTGGTAAATTACCATTAGGAAAAGTAGATATAGTATTAGCAATTGCATTAGTGTAATATAGATTATTTTTAAATGGTGCGTAATTTGTTGTTCCTGTATATGAATTTTTAAAAATAACCGAGTATTTTGTAACAGGTCTAAAAATAGTACTTGACTGTCTTTCATCACTAAAAACTTGTTGTAATCCTAAATCAACATTTCTATCAAATTCAATTAATTCTTTTTCGTTTTGATTTAAATCAACATTTACGGACAATACCGTATTAGGGGATGCTTTGTATCTCAAAGACCCTAAAACAATTTTAGTTGTATCATTTACTCCCATTATATATCTGCTGTATCAATATATTTTTTTATGAATCTATTCATTGCCGTTTTTCCGTTATTTAACCCAAAATAAAAATGACTTGGGGCCCCAACTAAATAAACATTACCGTTTACCGCAAGTGGTGATCCCGGTATAGTTGCCGAAGGTAATAAAGTGTTTTGATCATAATTTGTTATAAAACCTTGTGGTAGTAACGGTAAAGGGTTACCGGGTTGTAAAGCAGGTGTTGTAAAATAAGGGTCGACACTATAATCCAAATCTTGATATCCTTTTTTAAAGAATCCAACACCACCACTTTGATTTGCGTTTGTGTACCAATTATTAGATTCCGCACCAAAAATTACACTAGATGGTTGCAACAACCATTTGTAATGGGGTACTTCTTGAGTTTTAGGATATCCATAAGCATCTTGTAATAAGGGTGAAATATTATAAATTTCAATACCAGGTGTTAATTTTCTTCTATATGAATATTCTACGTTTGATGTCTGATAGAAAACCCCAAATACTGGTCTACTACTTGTCGGCGGTGTTTGACCATCATCACCAATGAAAATTTCTAAATTACTATAATTTTCATCTATAAATGGATTAATTTTAAATTCAGAATTAATTGATAGCGCTTGAGCAAAATCACCATCAATTCTATCTCCACCTCTACCACTATTAAAAAACTGAGTTATCCCTTTACCTTCTGAATTATTACCACCTACAGTGATAGGTATCATTCTTTGTCTAAAGTTTTCATTTAATATTCTTGATAGAAATCCAATTTGTATTAAGTCAGAATTATCATTATAACTAGTTGATCTAAATTGATCACTAATATAACCCTTAAAATTAGGATTATTACAAATTTCACTTATATATGAATCTCTTGGACCCATATCTAATATTGTGGTTGGGAACATTATATTTTTGTCGTTATACCCCGGTTGAAAATTAAGGGTTATCCAATTTGGTGCTTGCGGTATTTCTTTACCAATAAATTCTTGTGCGTTATCACTCCATGGAGAACTTCTATAATAAAAATTATTACTTACATTGTTGTATACAACAATATCTTTACAGTACACATAATTAGGTGTTGTAACGTTTGTAAAATTACTAACAGGATATATTGATCTCTTATTAAATGATGGCATATATAGAGTACCGTTTATCCAATTATTTTGGAAAGTTTGAGCAAAAACCCCTCTACAGGTCGCAAAAACTAATGTGAATCTTGTTTTCCACTCCATAAATAATCTGGCGTCATCTCTAAATGCCCCTCTAATAAAATAATAATGTTTATCCTCATCACTATTGTCTTTATTTAATAAACAATAACACCCTTTTACAACTCTATTTTCAGGGACTGAACATTGATTTGCCGGTATAACACCTACATTTGTTCCGGTACCGGAATAACATTCTAAAGATATTAAACCATCACAGGTTAGAGTTTGGGTTAATCCTGTAGTACCACTAAACTGATCTAAATTTTCAGCAATCTCATAAACACTCGCAAAACTATTTGTTTCTTGATTTGATACCCCATCTCCTTTATAATAACAAAATTTATTGTTTTGATGTAATGCATACGCAGTTCTATTTCCAGGTGAAACGTCCGTACAAGTTGATGTTGGTAACCTATCACTTCTCATAACAATTCTACCACTATTATTAAAATTAACACCTAAAAGTGATGGGTATTTAAAATAAGCCGGCGAATATAACCCATAAAATTGATTATTTGAAATCGGATATCCGTATACATCTTCATTCGCAACTGAAGCAAAAAATATCCCAGGAGTTGTGAATAACGTATTAAATGAAGCCGCAATAAATGGACCACCACCAATATAATCAGATTGTAATCTTGGTAAGGTAAAGTTTGTGTTACCAAGTAATGTCCATGGATTCGATGATAGTAATGACTTTTGTTGGAACGGTATATTCGCAACAGGTATATAAGGGTTTGTATTAGCGTTATATGGTGTTGTTGTTGTGTCGTCAGTTGATAAATAATAATATGGTAATGTTGATGTAAATCCAGTATAATTTGATGGAGTAATATTAAATGTGAATGACGGGAAATACAAATTATTTACCGTATTTGTTGATGTGTTATGACTTAAAGGTGCCGACCCAACAGGTTTAATAGGTTGATTTAAATAATAGTCACCCGTCACTATAAGTCCAGGATTGTTCCAAGTTGTGTTTCCAAAAATACGAGAAAGATTATAACTTATATTTTGTTTTTCAGTATGAGGATCCACACCTCTCACAAACATTATAATTTCATAATTTAAATTATTTGCTAATGAATCAAGCGAATCAAAATTATTTACCTGAAGTGAAGGAATATTGTTTTCATTATTATAATATTGACCATCAATAAATGTTGGAGGTGTATTTGGAACTGAAGCAGTAAACGATGCCGGCGGAGCAACTGATACTGAAGATGGATCTGAAATAACATAACTTATTTTATGTCTTAAGAATTTTTGAGGGAATAAATTATTATTACCAAAATTAGCCATCGATATAAATTCAGATACAGTAACTCCCGTAATAACTTGAAAATACTCCATATCTGTTGGGTATTTTAAATAATCCGGCTTGCTTGTCTGTGTAATTGTATCTCCCGTTTGTAAAATATTAATAATTGCATTAGTTGCCGCACCATTTGTTGATACGTATTGAAGAGTAGCCGATATAGGTACAACATTTGATGTGGTATTAGGTGCCGCAGATAAAGTAGTTGTTCCTGTAACTGAATTATTTCCAAAATCATTTAATGTTGCACCAGTTAAATTAATATTTCTTGGTATAGTTAAACCATTATTAAAATTTGGGTCTTGGAAGGTAACTAATTCACCAACCCCCAATTGTTGTGCGGTACCAGCATTTGCTAAAACAACAATTATTTGATCGGTAAATGTTGCTTGAGTCCCTAAATTATACGGAGCAGCACTTAACTGTGGGTTTACTGTGGTTTGAATGACGTTTGGTGAGTTAGTTCCAAAATATTTATCCCTTGTGTTAAACTCATTTAATTTTTGAGGATAAGTTTCAGTTAACGGAAATCCAAACCATCTATAATGTGACCCAAGGTCTTTTTCAGCGGCAAATAAAAACGGTTGAGGAGCGTGGTATTTATTAAAAGCGTTAGGATCTGTTGTTGAACTTAGGACATCATAACCCGAAAATAATCTTCTAAAATCTAAAACCGCATTAACAACAACATCACCACCTACCTGATCATCTACCACTCTATTTAGTAATGATTTATATTGTATATTAGTTGATACTGTTCCTCCCGCATAAAAATAACCTTTATTATTTTGATCACTATCTTCACCAGGGAAATTTTCTAAGTTAGGGTGATTAACATCATAAGCCGAAGATAAATTGACAGGCGCAATAAATGATGTTGATTGAGCGTACTGTATATTACTATCATCTAAACCGTTTTGTTGTTCTTCAATACTTGCGTTAACCGTATTTTCATCAATATCGTCATCTATTTCGGCGTTACCACAATCACAATCACAACTTGTACATTCAGGATAAGATAACATAGGTAATCCTAATCTTGGGAAATTAGTTATTTTCACTAAATAAATTGCGGTAAACGCAATGAAAGCCAATGATAAAGCTAATTTAAATAATGCGGCTAAAAGTTGTGCGGCAACTCTTAATATTAACCCCGCATTAATAACAGGACCTCCCGGAATCGAAACTGCCGTGAATTCTAAAATTGAATTAATAACATCAATTCCTTGTTGTACCGCCTGATAACCAAGATAAATACCTAAAACTATTAATAGATATTTTAAAACCGGCCAAATCAAAGCAATAAAATGTGCTAACCATAAAATTATTAATATTGGTATGGCTAAAATATTCATCAATAAATTGAACAGGAAAAATATAAAATCAAAATTTCTAATTATATCATTAACAGGAAAAGTATTGACAGTAGATTTACAACTTCTGTTATCAATTTCTTTTATACCTAAATGTCTTGCTCTTCCGGCTCCTTTTTTATATCTATCTAAAAACATTGACGTAGTATAAACTTTATTGTAGTTAAACTCATAAAATTTATCTTCACAATTAATTGCTTCTTGTATCATCTGTTGACCAACAACAGTTGTATTATCCCCATAATCATTCCAATCTAAACTAAAAGCATATGATCTTAACGCATCAAAAGTTGGTTGTTGATAAAAAGTATAATTAAATTGAGTTAAGGTACCCGGATTTACAGGAACCACATTTATTGTAATTGTTGTTGGAATAACTGTTATTGGAATACTTTCCAAATCACCAAAATAAGGGTTACCGTTCAATAACACAGTAAAACTTTCAACATTAATTTTATTATCTAAAACTAACCCTCCTGTTGAGGTGTTGTTTAATGAAAAAGTAGCACTTAAAGTACCATTTGGTAATGTAAATTGAAATGGGGTTGTTGGATAATTTATTAATGGGTCTACGTTTGATGTAACCCACCCATGTTCTTTTATATTTGGAACTAAAAAATGACCTCTTAAAACGGGATTTTGTAAACCTTGCTCATTCTGCCATTTAAATTTAAATCTATATCTACCTTTAGTTGGTATACCTTTTTTTGGGTCATTAGATAGAACTTGTTCCCCGAATTCATTTGTAATAATGTAATTTAGATTCATAGGTACATTTATCAAAAATGCACCATCAGTATCAATAACTTTTCCATCTTCATCTAATTCATAAGATTCAAGAATTGGTCTCCCATCTTCATCAACATTAATAGTTTGTCTAATTGAGAGTATTTGTCCCGGTCCTGCAATTAATTCACATAAATTTCCAGTACTATTTTTTGGTTTACAAGTATTTGCCCTAACCGAATCGTCATCAGTTGTTGAGATTAAAGATCCCATAAATACCGCATTTGGTTTTATGGTAATATTTGCACTAGCGGTTAGATCAAAATCAGCTCTAGTAATCCCCAATAAACATATTTCAGGCTCACCCCATAATGGAGCAACTTCAATTATTTTATTTAAAGTTACAATTTGCGGTAATTCGTTAAGATTTGTGGATGTTTTAAATTTTGACCCATTAACTTGTGATTCCACAGCAACTCCCGAATCTATTAAATCTTGCGGTGATAATGAAAAACAACCTATATCAGATAAGTCCACATCCATTAATATTGTTTGGGTTCCTGTTGGCACACCAAAAATCATATAATCTCCACTATCATTTGTTCTTACAGAAAATCTATAATACTTGTCATAAACTTCAACATATGATTGATCTGTTAATATTTCTTCTTTAGATGGAAAAGTTCCTGTCGCTGCGTGACCATTGTACGATGGATCTTTGGGTAATAAATTATATCTATATCCATCCTCATTAACATCGGATAATGTTTGGTACGGATAAAGTTCAGATATGATTGGGTTGTCAATATCAACATCATCAATTGGTATGAATACAGATACTCTAGCGTTTGGTACTCCGTATCCATTGTTTACTAATACTCTACCAATAATAACACCATAATCAGAACACATTCTGTTGTATATGTCCCCTTGATTAATTTTAAGTGATAATATCTCTAAGAATTCAAAATCCTGCTCTAACTGAATATTAATTGTTTTCTCAGTACCAGGTGTTGTACGTATTCTATATGATTTTGGCATTATTTATTCTTTCTTGATAAATAGTTTATTTCCTATTTTCAAAAAATAATTCTTTTATTTGAAAAATAAATTATCAGGCGAAATTAATCGTTTTAAAGTTAAGAACATTAACAGTAATATCTTTATTAGGATATCTAATTTGATATATTTGAGTAGGTTCCGCAAAGATAGTATCCGCAACCAATTGTATCATTTTTGTTGATGGATCCTCATATGGTTGGGACGTTTGCGAAGAAGAATATTGTCCACCAACTTTGTTATATACAAAAATACCCGATACCGATATAACACCATTTTCACTTTGTATTAATCTTCTTATTTCAGAAACATATACATTTTGACCTAACCCTCTAACCGCAGGACTAAAATATGCCGTTACAATATTAATTATTTTTGCAACTATTGATCCTTGATTTTGACTTGAATCTAACACAACGTCAATATCAAACGCTAAATCAATGACATTTGCTGTCTCAACAGATATATAATCGTTTATCATTCTGTAGTTTGATAAATAATTTGCAACATTATTTTTAAGTGTGTTTGAAACTACCTCAGTTAGATTACCATTAGTATCGTAGGATAACATCTTAATTTTAATTTTATTATTTTCCTCAACAATAGATACTTTACCAGGTGCCCCAAATTGAGAAGGCATTGTTCTTAATGCCGATTCATAATCATTTATTGTAACCGCTCTATTTTGTGCCGCAAAGTTATATGTAACGTATTGTCTAACTTCTTCAGTTGTTGGGGGATTAGATCCTCCAATTGCTGCAGTTACATTATTTACTCTAAGTGAATTAACCACAGTAGAGTTTATTGATTCTGACGGTCCGTTTACAAAAAATGATACGGTACCTATTTGTGTTATAATATTAACCCCCAAGTTTGTTGCTTGACCACCACCTACTCGATATTGTACAAATAATGTGGAATTTGATTTTAATGCACTACCTAAAGCTAAATTATTAACATATTTATTTAAATCAAAACCAACACCATCTCTTGCAAATTCTCTTAATTGTTCATCGGCAGACACATTACCACCACCAAATGTTAATTTACAAAATCCTTCAGGAGTAAATTCACTAATAAATTTAGTATTTGTTAATATATATTTTCCAACTTTAATTCCCGGTTGATCTGATGGTTTTGTTGGATCTTCAACAAAGACCCTATCTTCCGCCAATGCTTGTACTTCGTACCATCTATTATTCAATCCTAAAAATTCTTGATCTGAAGGTGGTGAGGTATATTGTGTTCCGTCTTTAAGTAATACACTTGTAATGCCCAAAACATTTTTCTCAGGTAAAAATAATTCAAAAAATGGTTTAACATCATTTGGTGTAATAACCCTTTTGAAAACTTTTGTTATACCATTAACAACAACTTCTCTTTTTGTGATTGTGTAATTAATAATATTGTTATTTGAATCGAAGTTTGGTACTTTTAATCTATTAGGAGATCCTTCAGCATTTGTTGGTGATGAAAAATCAATATCATAAACAGTTTCAAATGGTTGTCCCGCTCCGTTTACTTGTGATCCTCTTCGTAATATACCACAATATCTTAAATCTTCTTTATCTCCAAAAGCGGGTACTGTTATAGAAAAATCAACCAAAGCAACAGACGGTCTTGATCCGGGTATTTTTAACCCATATGTTCTTGCAATATTATATACCGATGACTTTTGTTGTGCGTACTGTAATACGGTTTCTTGAATACTTCTATCTATTTGAAATTGTAGGTTATCGGTAACCGCAGCATTTAAATCTAATAACACTGAAAATACACCAGCATCATTAAAATTTTGAACAAGATCAGGATAATACGTTCTTGTAAAGTTTATAAGTTCAGTTCTTATTCCCGCAAAATCTCTCGTTGTGTACGATATTTTTTTATTTGCCATATACTATTAAATATTGATAATTACAAAATCGCTTGAATTGAAAGCGTTATTAGTGTTCCTATAATCAATTCTAACTTTTGCCGTATGTTCTAATTGACCAATGTTTGGAACTGTGAATTCTTTTTCTCCGTATTGATTAATATAAGTACCTTGATTTTCATCTTCCGTTGACGCATCGGTAATTTTAATATTAGTTATTAATATACCAGGCATATACTTACTAACAGAATCCCTTATTTCATTTTCAATCTCACTAAATGTTGGTCCGTCTAATGGTTCAAATATATATTCATATAATCTTGATCCAAAATCAGGTAAAAAATATCTTGTTCCTTTTTTACTCAATAATAAGTGAACAAGATTACTTCTTATTTCTTCATCAGTATCATTAGAAGTATCTAAGTATCGACCAACGAATGAATCTCTAAAAGGAAAAGTTATACCATATGTTATTCCATTTGCCATATTCAATAAATATACTCTCAATAATTTTTGAATAAATACATTAAAAATAAAAAATCCCGAATTACTCCGGGATTTCTTTGGTGATACGCGATCCATCTTACGATGAACATCCAAAACACTCAAACTCTGAACTATCAGGTTTTGGTGGTAAATTCATATTTGAAAAATCAACCTTTGGTGGTTCAGGTGTTACCTTCGGTTTTTCTCGTTTACTTAAATCTAACGCTAAGTGTTTTGCTCCTGTTGAAATTGCTTTAGTTCTAACATAATAACATAAAGTTTTCAATCCTTTTTCCCATGAATGGAAATGTGATGAGGTAATCTTTGATAATGTTGGGTTAGACATATAGATATTCATTGATTGTGATTGATCAATGAATGGTGCTCTGTCCGCCGCCATATTAATTAACTCTTTCTGTGAAATCTCCCAAATTGTTTTATATTTAGGAATTAAGTGTTCAATTCGTTTCACTTTCTTATTGTAATTTTTATCCTCAGGATCTAAATAATTATTAAAGTTTATGTTTTGAATTGACCCCTCATTCATTATGATTTCATTCTTTAAATCTTCAGACCAAATACCAATTTTTTCAAAGTCAGCAATCAAATATTTGTTAACAATCATAATTTCACCACCAACGACTCTTCTATTAAATAACGCCGAGTGAGCCGGTTCTGTCATTTCAAATGAACCAGTGATCTTAGCTGAAGATGCCACAGGCATTTGTGCTGTAAATAAAGAATTACATACTCCATATTCACTCACATCGTTTTTTAGTTTATTCCAATCCCAATAACCCGATAAATCATTTTCAGTTAACCCCCACATATCATATTGGAAAATACCTTTAGACATTGGAGATCCCTTAAAGAATTTATATGGTTTGTACTTACCTTTTTTACATAGGTCATTACTTTCGTAAATCGCTCCGTAATAAATTGTTTCAAAAATTTGTTTATTAAGAGTTTTTGCTTCCTCATCAGTAAAGATTAAATCAAGCAAATAAAATACATCCGCCAATCCTTGTGTCCCAATTGCAATTGCTCTTTGTTCTAAACCACCTTTCAGTCCTTTTTGTGTTGAGTAATTATTAATATCAACAACTTTATTTAAAGTTCTAACCACTTTTCTTACTTCCTCAAATAATAATTGGAAATCAAACTTATTATTTTTCACAAAGTTTTTCAAGACAATAGATGATAAAGTACATATTGCGGTTGTTTCCTCATCGGTATATTGATAAATCTCATTACAAAGGTTTGATTGTTTAATAACACCAATATTCTGATGGTTTGTTTTTCTATTCGCACTATCTTTAGAACATAAATAAGGAACTCCTGTCTCTACTTGAGATTCAATAATTTTAGTCCATATTGTTTGAGCGGAAACTTTTTTACCTAACCCCATTTCTACGGCTTTATTATACATTTCTTCGTATTCCTCACCATAACATTCTTGTAATGGTTTTAATCCCGATTTAATAATGTCATTTGGACAGAATAAAAACCAATCACTATTCTCTTTAACCGCTCTCATGAAATTATCAGGTAACCAAAGTGCGGTAAATAAATCACGAGCCCTCAATTCTTCGGCTCCCGTGTTCTTTTTAATGTCTAATAAATCAATTATATCTTTATGCCAAGGTTCAAGATATATTGCCGCAGAACCAGGTCTACGTCCTTGTTGATTGAAGAATCGTAAAGATTCATTAACAATTTTAAGGTATTTTAATAATCCACCGGCATAACCACCTGAACTTGAAATTCTACTTTCCTTACTTCTAATATTTGACATTGATAATCCGATACCTGCCGCATCAGAAGAAAATGTGGAGATATCTGTTAATGTATCCAATAACCCTTTTCTTGAATCTGAATTGTTATAATGTAAAACACAAGATGCTAATTGAGGTACTTTTGTACCTGAATTAATCATGATTGGTGTTGCTTTAGATATAAGTTGATTTGATAATGATTTGTAATACTCAACAGCATCAACAAAATTATCTGTAACCCATAATGCAATTCTCATATACATATGTTGAGGTCTTTCAACCGTAACACCATTAGGTCTTTTTAATAAATACATTTCTTGTAATGATCTCCAAGCAAAGTAATCAAAATTGTAATCGTTATCGTGATTAATAACCGCATCAATAGTGTCTTCACCATATTCTTTAATGGTTTCAATTAAATTATCATGTATAATACCATCACTATGAAGCATCATCATAGTTTCAGAAAAACTAGAATTAGTTTCTTTATGGTAAGATGATATAGCAACTGATGATGCTAATCTTGAGTAATCGTGGTGACTACCTGTATATGATGCGGCAATTTCATACACAAGTTTATCTAATTCTTTTGTTGTTATTTCCCCTTCAGTTGGTACCGAAGTAATAACCTTAATAAAAATTTCGTCTGAATTAACATTCAAACCTTTTGCTGCTCGTTTAACACGATTGTAAATTTTTTGTGGGTTAAATGATACATTATCCCCATCTCTTTTAAGTATTTTAAGTGACATCATATTTCTTTTATTTAAAAATCTTCTTCAAATGTAATTGTTTCATTTAATTTTGCTTTTTGATATTCCATTGTTCTCGATTCAAAGAAATTACCTTTTGTCTCAACCGCAATTTGTTCCATAAACTTAAATGGTTGTTCCACATTAAATTCTTTTTTACAACCAAATTTAACAAGTAATCCGTCCACAACAAACTCTAAATATTGTTTCATTAGATTTGAGTTCATCCCTATTAGTGAAACCGGAAGAGATTCGGTAATAAACTCTTTTTCAATATCAAGAGCCGATAACAAAATTTCTTTGATTCTTTTTTCAGATGGTTTTTCTTCACAGAGATTATTAAGTAAGTGAATTGCAAAATCACAATGCAAGTTTTCATCTTTAAAGATAAGTGTGTTTGCGTTGCATAACCCCTGCATCAAACCTCTGGATTTTAACCAAAAGATTGAACAGAATGATCCTGAGAAGAAAATACCCTCTACAGCAGCAAACGCAACTAGTCTTTCTTGAAAAGAAGCGTTTTCAATCCAATCCAAAGCCCATTTAGCTTTTCTTTGTACGGCTGGTAAATGTTCCAATGCCCTGAAACTTTCTAGTTTTTCTTG
>JACCDX010577903.1_pt1 | contig 19292 bp, 28 predicted proteins | sample 7449681 | NCBI WGS metagenome assembly JACCDX01 (sample SAMN15323450, study PRJNA562643) | freshwater metagenome | isolation source: river surface water | place: USA:Blue River Watershed | collected 2017-08-18
CAAGGGCGGCGAAGAGTTCAAGATTGTCGGGCCTGAAGTGAATTCCAGTCAGAACCTTTGCGGCGTGGATTTCATCGCACCCAGCCTCTCGCGCCATGCGGATCACAGCATCTCTAGTCATGCTTCCCCCTTCGCTGCGGCGGTGGCGGCGAAAATGCGCGAGACAAATTCCAACTGCTCTTCCTCGACTTTCAGTTCGTCGCGGGCTTCTTCCAAAAGCTCCAGCAGTTGCGCGTTCATGCTGTGCAGGCGGCGCAGTTCGGCGGCGGCTTTTTGTGGGGTGTGCCCGTCCATCCAAAGCAGATCAAGCACATCAGCCAGCCGCAGGGCTTCGGGTTGTTTTTCCATAGGCATTGGGTAGAAAAGTCGGGGGTCGTAGTCGTGGCTTTCGGGGTCTGGACTCATGCGTTATCGGGATGTCAAGAACTTACATGGCGAAAACCCCACCAACTTCACCGCCAGCCGCAGCGCATCGCCGTCGTCGGTGAAGAGGTTCCATCCGTAGGTGTCCCAGTCAGCGTCCGTCCATCCGGTAATGTCGGGCAGCCCCGCTGCCTTCGCAGCCCACTCCAGCAGTTCGCGGTCAGTCATGACTCACCCCCGATCCCGTGGGCGGCTTTGAGTTTGCGTAGCAACTCGACGCGCTCCATATCCCAGCCCTTTTGCTTCTCGGCCATGACACGATTGGCGATGCGGTCGCATTGCTCCGCATGATGGAGTTGCACTTCGATCATTCCGTCAATCAACTCGACCTCCCGCGCAGTCAGCGGCTGGCGCTGGGGCGGGGCGCCCACAAGTTCCTCGCCACCATCTGCGCTTATCTCCCAGCCAGCGCCGCAAATGCAATGCAGGAAGTGCGGCTCCTGCTTCTCGGCCTGCTCAATGGCGAGGCGTAGGGCTTGCGCCGCTTCCGTCGCAACTTTGTGCGGATACATGGTCACGATCGGGCCGCCGTCTTTTGGCTTTCTGACTTGAATCCGCGTTTCGGGATTCTCGTAGCGGGCCAACAATTCCAGCGCCTCCCGCGCCATGCGGATGATGTCGTCGTGGGTCATGCTTGTTCCTTAATAGCGTAATCGTGGAAAACAATACCCTTGCTGGCGTCTCCAACCTTGTGCGGTTTGACCCAGACGTTCTTTCCCGTCTTGAGCCGACGCAAGTGACCTCGGCGGTCATGCAGGCGAGGTGATGCGTGAGTACCTCCCTTCGGCTCGGCCTTGGGCGCTACAGGCTCAATGTAGACAGTCTTCCAGTCGTAAGCAGGCTGCTTCTTTTGCGCAATTTTGCGGCGATTGGTGAAGGTATCCTTGACCGACGGCACATAAACCTCAACCCGTTTGTCCATCGCGCCGTACCAAGCGCCAATCTGCGCGAGCATTAGTTCGGCAAGCTCCTTGTCCACCGGCTGCTCATCATCAAGTCCACCATATCGGATGTTGTCATCCTCGATCAGGTAAACCATCCCCGGAATCGGGCGCAGGACAGTTCCGGTCGGCCCTTTCCACATAGACACCACAATACCCTCTTCGGGGTCATTTCCAGCAACCATCATGAGTACGTCATAGCTTGGGTTGCTTTTTGTGGCTCCACGCCAGACGACCATGCACTTCTCAAACGGGGGACGGTGAGTCATCAGTGGATCAAGGGTGACGCGCTGCGTGTTCGAGAACGCGCCACTCATGTCGAACCAGTGCATCTCCACTGGATCGATACCAGCATCAGCCATAAGGCTCATGGTAGAGCGAACCAGTGCAGTAGTCACTCTGAAGCCTCCACGATGCGCGTCAGAGCCGCGATCATCTCCTTGGCGGCTTCGATGCTCAGAGTGCAGTTGGCGCTGCCGTTGGGCAGTTGGATTGAGAGCCAGACGCTTTCATCGTGCTTATCAAGAAACACGTTGGTGTAAATATTGGTCGCTTTTATCAAAATTATTTGATCGTTTGTCATGTCTTGTCCTATTTAGCGTACTTACCATCCACGATCTTCGCAAAATTACTTGCGTTGACCACCCACTCCAAGTCAGGCATCCACACCCGTCCTTGAGATTCAAAACCTTTAGCCAGCTTAGTATCGTTCGCAATATACGCGAAAAACGAATCCCACCACGCAAGGCCCTCAGAAACCGTTTTATAGCCGTTTGGGCTGAAGGTTGAGGGTTTGCCTGCCTGCACCCATCTTGAACGCATAGCGGCTTGTCTAGCCCCTTCCCAGACCCTTGGCTGTGCAAGGTGTGGCAAGTGCTTTGCCCAAAGCTTCAAAATCTCTTGATGCGGGCAGGGCGGGAACGCAGTTCCCGACAAAGAAGCTTTAGCTTCTTTATTTATTGGGTCTTGGGTAATGGGTAATGGGTTATGTGTAGCATTGCTATCGCTATCCAAAGGCAATGCGTTCGCATCACGACCCTTGCCGCCCCATCTAACCTTTGCGCTTTCAGAGGCTTTTTTTGATTTTTCTCTTGTCCTGGCTATTTCTTCTTCAATCCGATTTTTCCACCATCCGTCTGGTGTGCAAATGAAAAACTCTCGCAAAACGTTCGTTATGCAATCGTCATGCGAACGCATACCGATCAGTCTTCCAATTTGCTCAACATCATCAGGAAGGGGGCGCTCATGCAAGTAGCACCAGTCAAGCATTCGCCTGTAGGCAAGATCTTCTAAAAGATCAAGATGGCGTGTATGGGAAGCGTAGTCCCCAATATTGAATTGGTAGTAATACATTCCAACGTCCTAACGCCGTCCTAAAAGAAACCAACGGCAGGCGGGACGGGTTCGCTCTTCGGTGCGCTCATGACTTCGCACCTAGCCGGGTTTCAAAAAATTGTACTCTACTTTTTTGCCATTGAAAAGATTGCTCGTGAAGCGGCGTAGTCCGATGCAGTCAAAGTCTCAGGCTTTCCACTCCAATCAAACGCATTGCCCGTCGATTTCGGAGTACCGCAGGGCCATTTAGGAGGTTTCACGGGCTTTTTAGGAGGCGTGACCATCTTGGCATAGCGAATGGTGCCCACAGACAGGATGCCTTTGGTAACCAGCTTGCCCTCTTTGCGGAGTGATTTCCTGGCTCTTTCTAACTGAGAAACAGACCCTAAACGTTTCAAATCCAAGACCGTAATGAACGGCTTACTCTGCGCCAGTTCGATGATTTTTGCTTGCAGTTGATCTTGATTCATTAAACCACTCAGGCCTCAAAGCCTTCAATTGCCACATCCGCGCCTGGGGCACGTCCTTCCATTGCGAAACCGCCGCTGGTGTGATTTCCAGTAAGCGGGCTAATGCCGTCTGGCTTCCGCATTTCTCAATGGCTTCGTTTTTTGTCATCCTTCAATTATAAGCTGTCTAAAAAAAGCAACGCTAGGGAAAGTACCTACAAAAAAGACTTGCACGCCCTGTTTAGTTGGCTTAATATTCACCCATGCCGTAGCAAATTGCAAGCGGTCTAACAGGAGTAAAAATGAATTCCAAACTTTCAGATCTTTTTGTCGCAATCGCCCTAGGCATTGCCCTCGCCGCCCTGGCCCTTCACTGGTTCGATGTTCTGATTAAGTAAAGCACTAGGAGCATGAATGAGTTGGCTCTTTTCGCGGGCGCTGGTGGCGGAATACTTGGGGGAAAACTCCTTGGATGGAGAACTGTCTGCGCCGTTGAATGGGAACCCTATCCCGCAAGCGTACTGTGCGCCCGACAAAATGACGGATTTCTCCCGCCTTTCCCGATTTGGGATGACATTCAAACCTTTGACGGAAAGCCGTGGAGAGGAGTTGTTGACGTTGTATCGGGCGGATTTCCTTGCCAAGATATCTCCATTGCAGGAAAAGGCGACGGCCTTGATGGAGAGCGAAGCGGAATGTGGAAACACATGGCGCGGGTGGTTGGCGAAGTACGACCCCAATACGTCTTTGTGGAGAACAGCCCAATGCTCACTACTCGGGGAGGAACCAGAATCATTGCAGACCTTACCGCGCTCGGGTATGACACGAGATGGGTTGTTATGGGAGCAGCAGACGTTGGAGCGCCCCATCAAAGGGACAGAATCTGGATTATTGCTTACATGGCCTACACCTCGAAGTTGCAGTGCAATGGCAGCAACAATAACGCCTCAATCTTCTTGGAATCCAGCCAGATTTCCGAATCTAGAAACAGTAGTTGGGCGCAGACAATGGCCTACCCCGACAGCAAACAACGCCAAGGAAGGGGGGTTTGCATCGGAGCATCAACGCAATACTCCGACATTGGCAGCGCAAGTTGGTGGCAGCCTGAACCCGACGTGGGTCGAGTGGCTAATGGGGTGGCCGCTAGGGTGGACAGACTTAAAGCCATTGGAAACGGACAAGTTCCCCTTTGCGCCGCAACAGCATTCAAATACTTAACAGGACAATAAATGCAATACAACGATTGGATTCGTACATCGTCTCGCGGATGGGGCATTGACGGATACACCGAAGTCGAAATTAAAGATATGCAAGGCAACTGGCTAGTGGTTGCCCGGTTCCAAGAAGCCGACGATTACAAGACCGGCAAGATTCAAGCGTTTGTGCGTGAGCAGCTATACAAAGGACAGCCAAGCCGTCATGCAACAGTCTAATCAAGAGGAATACGAAATGAGCGTTTACGCTAAATTGATGCGGGCCCGTCTGGCCCTGCAAAACCGCAAGCTAAACAAAACGGGCTTTAACAAGTTTGCCGGGTACGCTTACTTTGAACTAGCTGACTTCCTGCCAGCTATCCAGGAAATCTTCCATGACGTGGGGCTTTGCGGAGTCATTAGCTTTGACGCAGAGGTCGCATCCCTGACGATTACGGACGTAGACAAAGAAGGGCAAATTGTCATTACATCCCCGATGGCCGAAGCCAACCTCAAAGGCTGTCACCCTATCCAGAACCTAGGAGCCGTTGAAACGTACACGCGCCGGTATCTGTGGGTGACTGCAATGGAAATCGTCGAGCATGACGCACTAGACGCGACCACAGGCAAAGACCAACCAAAGTCGGTCAAGAGTTCGCCGCTAGGGGAAGACCCGTTTGCAATGATCCCGCAAGACGAACACGATTACATCCGTGAATTAGCCGAGAGGGTTCGCTCCGTCCCCGCAGTAGAAGCCGAAGCATTGATTGCGGCAGAAAACCTAGAGACAGAGCAGAAAGTGGCACTATGGAGCTTGCTCGATAGCAAGACCAGAAGCGCAATTAAGAAAGTGAAAGATGAACACAAAGTTTGATTTGATTGCCATTACTGGCGAATACACAAACGCCGCGGGCGAAACGAAGAAACGGTTTACCAAGGTGGGCACCCTTTGGGACAAAGGAAACACCTGGAGCATCAAGATTGACCAAATCCCTGTTGGCCCGTGGGATGGGTGGCTTACTCCTAAACCGGCTCAAGACAAACCGGTAAAGCAGCAAGGTCAGCGTTATCAGGGCCTCCCTCCGGACGAAGAAGTCCCCTTTTGAAAGGTAATCATGAAAAAACTTATCGCAATCTATCTTCTGCTTATCGCGGGCGTGGCCTCTGCCGCCTGTCCAACCTATGCCCCGTATCGTTGCGTTGATGCCGGTAATGGCAAGATGCGCTGCGGCTGCGGAGTCTGATTAACGGCCCAAAAGCGGATAGCTGGCTTCTGGGACGACCCGAGGGAGCGCGCCAGCGGTAGCGAGTAGGGCCACCAATACGGGGGATGAATTGCCGGGCTGTCGGCAAGGGTGTTCGTTGTTCCACCCTAAGTGAGAGCAGGGGTTCAGCGCCTGCCATCCTCCACCTAACCTAAATATCATCATGACTGAACGCGAACAAATCCTAGAGCTTGCCGCGTATTACGCAGAAGACCTTGGCGCAGACTTTATTGAATGGCTTGATGAGAATTTTCACGTTTGGCAGGCATTCGTAAGTGAAGCCTTCAAAGTACGCGCCAAAGGCTTTAAACACTACTCGGCTAGGACAATCGTTCATGTGCTTCGCCATCATTCGGCGGTAGCCGAGGAAGGCAGCGAATGGAAAATCAATAACAACCACTCGCCGTATCTGGCTCGATTGTTCGACCTTCGTTACCCGCAAGCTGCGGGGATGTGGGAATACCGTAAAACAAAACAGGACAAGAAATGAACCGAGACGCAATAGTTAAGTTGATAGAGGAACAAAGGCCAGACAAAGCCACCGAAGAAGCTTTGTTAGCGTTTTACGATTGCGGGTATCAGCAGGGCAAGTCTGAAAATGAATTGAGTTTCCTATGCAAGATCATGGAAATTGTGACCAAGACGGACACCCCAGAAAGCCGACTGATTGCCGAAAACATACTAAGGGAATTCAAGGAAGCTTTTTCCAAATAGCCTTGATGAGCGTTTGCTTCGTTCTGGCCTACACATTTCTAGGCGAGTTCGTAATGTTTTTGATGAGATCGTATAAATGAAACTTCTTTTTGATTCGTACAAGCGATTTACCCGACAGATTACGCCAGCAGAAATGGCCGCAGCGGAACTAGCGGAAGCCGAGCTAAGGCTTCTAGAGGCGGAAAGCGCGGTTGAGTATGCCCAATCTATCGTTGTCTATAACCAATCTCGGATTCGCCGTCTAAAGAAGCTGTTAAATGAAATGTCCCATCTGCAACACAGCGGTAACGGCAATCATTGAATCAAGGATGCGACCGGACAATACACGCCGCCGTCGCTATGAATGCGGGAACTTTCACCGCTTTACTACAGTTGAAAAAATAGGGGCACTAAGGCCCCTAAAGTCCGATGGCAACTGCGAAGAAACCAGGATGCCTCATTCTAAGGATACAAAATGACGTTCGCAAGCACAGAAATGGAAGTTGTCCGCTGGGGCGAAGCCAGGGGCATCATTCAAAACGGAAAGCCTCTAGGCCAGGCCACGAAGACAATTGAAGAAGTAGCCGAACTGTTTGATGCGCTACTCAAGAACAACAAGGAAGAAGCCGTCGATGCCATCGGCGATATCATGGTGACGCTAACCATGCTTTGCGGCATCCTAGACGTAAACCTTACGGACTGCTACGAACACGCCTACCAGCAGATTAAAGACCGCAAGGGCTACCTACGCCCTGACGGAATCTTTGTTAAGCAGCCTAGCTAAGAAATAGCGCCTTCTCCGCTTCCCGCCGCTTTACCAAGCCGGGAAGCACTTTCCCCCCGCCTTTCACCCAATCCATCAAAGCTTCCGCAGCGCCTTCCCAGTCGCCACGATTAGCCCGCATCCTGATTTGCGACCGTTGGAGGTTGCCTAGCCCTGCATTGAAGGCAAAAGATACAAGAGCGTCGAAAGCGCCTTGACGCCCATCCACACCGGGAACAAGACGAAGAACACCCCGTTCAAAAGTTCCGAGGTCATTTTTGAATATCGTAACCAGTTCTTCTTTTGACCAAACACGGCTGTCCTCTGACTTAAGCGGATATTCATTACGAATCATTCCTGTATATCCTTCTTTGCGGACATTTGGCAATGCCAATTGATCGGCGTACATGGCATGGCCCCAGCCAACAGTCCAAATCGCCGCACTGCATCTGTAAGGCTTGTTTCTGTATCCCTCGAAAAAGTGCATCAAATGAATGCCCTTATCTGAAGTTTTCATAGTTTTTTGACGCACTTGTCAAAGTGGTACCGACGCATATTACCGCCGCCACCTTCCAAGCCGCAATGCGGGCAAGTCAAAACCTGCCGCTTGCCCTTACAAGCTTCGCTTAGTTTGGCTCGATATTCGGGGTCGGCAAGACGTTTAGCAGCCGCTTTCACATATATCCGACGATCTCTTTTTACTCCCGTGGCACCATTAGCATTTGGAGCCTTGTTGTAAAAAGAATCAAGCCACAAGCCGAGCATTCCGGTTTCTAGCTCCTGTGCCTCTTCGATGGTATCGGTAGCGCAGATGATCTTGAACTCAAACGCATCCAACCCGTACTTTTTTGCGTCTTCACTGTAGCCTTGGTAGTGCAAAAACAAACCACGGTTTATGTAGCACTTGTGATGCCTCAACCGCAATTCAACGTTTTTTGAACTGCCGATGTACGCCATGCCATTAATCTTGTTGGTGATAGCGTACAAACCGATGGTCATTTTTTACTCCAAGTTCTGGTTCCAAACCAAAACCCTAGTATACCCCCCAGCATAGCCATCTCATCGGTCGAGAAAATCAGTTCGGAATACTTCATTACATCATCAATGCTTTGAATGAGCGACGGATGCTGCCAAAGATACCAAGCCATAAAGGCATTGATAAACACCAACTCCAGAACAAAGATGTAGGTAACTGTAGGGCGAACGGTGCCCACATAGTTAGCAACCCACCTAGAGGCTTTTTCCAAAACCTTTTGGTCATGGGCTAGAGCCGCCTCAGTCATACGAGCGTCGGTTTCCATAGCCACCTGCTCAGTACGGATTTCCTCAACCCTGGCCTGAGCCGCAAAGCCCGCCGCCGCCAGTTGTAGCTCACGCTCCGTCTGAAGGCGCATTAACTCTAGTTCGTGCTTTTGATCGGCCTTTTGCTGGAAAAACTCCAGAAGCTTAGGTAGGCCAGAGATAAGCAAGCCGCCAAGGGTAGAAATCAGGGAAAGCATAGTTAGTCCTTTTGGGCCGTAACGATATCGTCGCCCTTGCGTACCGTTACCTTATCGCCTTCAACATCGACCCGCATGGGCAGTTCTTGGCGGTCTAGCTTATCCAGCTTCTCGATTAGCTGGCGCATGATTTCAAACTCGGGCTTTTCCTGTTTTGGCGAAGCCCCCGCAATTCCGTTCATCATGCCAATCAAGGCAGCAAGTGCCGTGGAAACAAGGCCAATAACTGCGGCAATCTTGGCTTCTTCAAGGTATAGGCTGGCTATAACGCCGACCAAAACGATGGCTGTAATGTAGGCTAGACCGTGCTTACCGATGGCTTTACCGGCTACTTCTTTGGCCGTGGCTTCGGCCTCTAACCGGCTAAGTTCGGTTTTGGCTTGGGTTTTGAGCAGGAGGATATCTTTATCCATGTCTTACCTCAGGAAAAAAACAGCCATCCAAACCACCATGACCACGCAAAATGTTAGACAGGCCGCAGCAACAAATGCTAACAGCCAATCTTTCATTTTTTGATCCACCAAGCGGTGATAAACGACAGAATGCCCGACAACGCAGACGCAATATAAATACCCGCCCAGATGCCACCCTTACCCTGGTGAGCAAGCGCCAAAAGTTCTTTAATGTCGGCTTCCATTTCCCCGACCTTTTTTTCTAGACCCTCTACCTTGCTCAGTAGTCGGCCATACTCAATCGGGTCTAGTTCAAAGTTCGTTTCCATGATTCATTAGACGTTTATTGCTTGCCAACCGAGGGTCAGTCGGTGCCAATTTTATTGCTTCGTCTAAAAGGCTCCTAGCCTCATCCTTCAACCCAAGATTCCAAGCCGCAATACTGGCTAAATCCCAAGGCTTTTCTGTCCACACAGACGGATCCATTGTGTAAACCAAAGCTTTATCCTTAATTTCTAAAGCCGATTTAGCCGCTGAATAGCACTCCGCCCACATATGGAATCGGTAGCAAAGCATAGATAGTTCAACCCAGGGCTCACGAGTCCCAGGGGCTTCCGCTACGGCCAGCCGAGCCCATTTAAGTGCCTCTGCGCCATTGTTTTTATGGTCATATGCTTTGGATAGCAACCGCATGGCGTAACACCGTTCATTCGGCCAATTGGCCTCCGGCATTTCCAAATACTTGTTAAGCGCGGTTATTGCCTCATCCCACCGGGCATAGAAGGTCAATTCTCTGGCGTGATAGAAAGCATTTCTTGGGCAGCGCGGGTCTTCTTTTACTGCCAACTCCAGCAAAGGCATGTATTGGCCTCGGCTTTTGGTGGGATCGGGATGATGGCTCACCAAAAGCATATCGGTGTGAGCGTAAACCTCGGCGGTGCGGCCATCTGGCCTTGGGTATTCATGCACCGGATGATGCCAATGATAGCCGGTGCGATGGTGGATTTTTTCGTAATAGAAGCTGATGCCACAGCCCCAATCAAATTTATAGCGCAGCCGGGTCGTATCTTCCTGCCAGACCCGTTCTATTTCTTCGCGCCATCCTGGCTCTAACACTTCGTCTAGGTCTAGCGAAATGCAAACATCAAAGTCAGCAGGAATAAGATTAAGCGCAGTATCCCTAGCTTTATCAAAACGCCAAGGCTTTACCGCAATGTTGTAGACCTTAGCCCCGCAAGCGTGAGCCAAGGCTACTGTGTCATCTGTTGAGCCTGTATCAGCAATCAAAATGAGGTCAGCATCTTTGGCCGAAGCGCAAAAACGCTTTACAAACATTTCCTCATTTTTACTGATGGCATATACGCAAATTTTTAGTTTCTTATCTTGTGTCATGTCTTGTTAGAGGGTTGTAGCACTACCGCCTGAAATAATATCACTACCTGTTGCCGATGAAATTATTTCCTCAGAGGAAGCAACTGACACATCAGACACATCAGCAAGGTCAACTAAAGGCAATTCAAAGGATACCCATTGCTCTTTTGATTGGCTCCAATTCCAGATATGACCAGCAATTGGCTCTGGCATTACAGGGCGAACCACCCAACCAGGGGGAAACCACCAAACAACTTCTTGCCCTTCACCAGCTACCGGAGCATCGGGAACCTCAATCCATCCATCAGTTCCGTCGGTTTCGGGCTTAGGAATTGATCCGTTTTTAGAGTAAAGCATTTTTAATCCTTTTACATATCCTGCACTTGGCTGGTAGGGGGTGTAAAGGCCGAGACGTAACGGGCCGCGCCTTTTGTAATCCTTAAATCATCTATATAACCATTTAGGTCATATTGGGCGCTATTGGTATAACGTCGGCCCATGTAAACAGGGTTACTGCTGTCACCGGCAAAACTGGTAGTGTTAGTTGTAGACGCAACCTGAACACCATTAAAAAACAGTCTCAAGGTAGAACCAGAGCGGCAGGCGGCAATATGAGTCCATTTGTTTACATAGTTAGAGTAGTCTGCTCCAACAATAGCGTTTCCGCCGCTATCGATACCAAATGACATCTGGTTGGCGGTATTACTAAATCCCAAGAGCCACATTCCTGTGGAAATGGAGGTATTTGTAGATGTAATGATCGCCGTGTACTGAACGTAGCTGATGTTTGCCCAGCATTCAACCGTGAAATCGCCAGACCCCAGATTAAAGTTCTGAGAGTACGGGATAGCAACGTAATCACCAGTACCGTCAAACGCAATCGACCCCGTACCGTACTTTTTGGTTCCGGTAGAAATCTGAGTGTTTGCGATTGTCTCCAGCGTACCCATCATGGCGTTGTCCACGATGGAGCCGTTAGTCATTGACAGCAAGAGGCTGGTATTTGTGATTGCCGAAAGAGGCGCTGCTGGAGGAGTAAATGCAGATGTGTAAACAGCCGTACCGTTTACAACCCGAAGCCCCGCGCAATAACCAGGGGACATATACTGAGCGCCATCAAAACCCGCGCCAATCGTCGCGTTAGCGTTTGATCCGGTATTTATGGTGCCGGATACCGTGCCGGAATAGCCCTGAACCCCATTAACAAAAATTCTAAGCGTACTTCCGCTGCGAGAAAGCGCGACATGGTTCCAGGCATTTGGTGTGCAATTAATTGAAGACTGCAAAGAGCCGCCGCCAAAATTAAACTGAGGGTTGTTTACAAACGGCCCGTATGTGTAAATCCCAAATGCCCAATTTACGGAGTCATAAACGGTTCTTGTATCAATTAAGGTAAAACCCTGACCTCCCGTACCCCCAGTAAAAGAACTGTACACCCACCCTTCAATCGTAAAGTCGCCAGTAAACGTCAAGAAACTGCCGTTTGCTACTCGCAGGTAATCACCACTACCATCAAAATACCCAGACCCACCCGCCCAACTTGCGTCATACGGGATAGTAGGGGCAAATGGGGAGAAGCGTTGGATCGTAGTAGCACTACCAGTAGGCGTAACAGTTGCCGCCGCGCTGCTGTTATCGATAAAGCGATTGCTCTGACAGCCTAGATAAGATGTGTTACTAATCGCCGTTAGCGGAGATGTGCTAGGCGTAAATGCCGATGTGTATAGCGCAGTACCTTTGACAACGCGAACGTTTGACAAGTAGTTGGTAGAGCCTATTGCAGCATCATAAAAACGATTCAACAGCAACGGACCAGTAGAAGTAAGGTCTGCGCTATTTGAGGTTGTAGCTGCAATGCTCCCGTTTACAAAAGAACGAATGGTTCCGCTTGATCGAGTAATGGCAATATGGTTCCATTGACTAGGCGGAGCAGTAAACGTATGAACCTGACTGCCACCGATTCGCAATTCAAAATCTGTGGTTGAAGTAGTCTTCAGGAACATCTGGCTAGTGTTCCCGCTAACCCTAAAGTCAATAAGACATTGGTTGCCACCCGATGCCATGACCATTACCCAACATTCAACCGTGAAATCTCCCGTGCCAAACGCAAAGTTTGAGGAAGCCGGGATGCTTAGGTAGTTTCCGTCCCCGCCAAAATAAACACTCCAATTATTCCCATAAGGCGAGAAAGTGCCCTGGGTCGTATTGCCGTTTCTTGTGATACTAAAGTTGTTAGTGCTGCTGTCTAAGAACGTATTGTTTTGTCCCCCATTAGTTCCGTTGCCATGCAGCATCAGCGTGGTATTGCGGAAATATGGGTCGATAGCAGGCCACAGCCCTTGAGACTTCAGTTGCTGGTACTGAGACAGGGTGAAGATGCCATTGCCTGCGCCACCAAGAGCCGGGTTTAGTACGGGTTGGCTCAAGGGGAACGGGTTTTGGGTGCTTGCTACGCCAGTATTGGTTTCCCAGGTAATTGCGGAAGTGCCCTGCGCGGGGCTAACCAAGGTGGCGGCATTACAAGCCAAAACCAACGTATTGGCATCGGTGTTATAGGGCCCGGAAGGTAGCGATATTGTTCGTGCGGTGTTTGAAATCCGTACGTTAGATGCGTACCCTTTGAACTGTGCCTGTCCGTTTTTGCCGATGTTAAATTGCCCTGAACTGCCAGGGCGATTAGACAACGTAGTGGTTCCAGACAGGGTTTCGGCAACCCCGTTAACGTACATGGTAATTGCGTTGGAGTTGACTACCAAAGCAATGTGATACCAAGTGCCAAGAGCAAGCGTGGTGCTGCCAGTACAGGAGTTGTCAGAGCCAGAAAACCAAAAAAGACGCAGTTTCTGAGAGGTATCAGGACCAAAACTCAGATAGTTAGTCGTGGTTGTAAAGTTGGCATCTAGACCCACCAAAGAGCCGTGCTGTGCGCTACCTGCAGGCGCAGCAGACATATTGATCCAGGCTTCAACAGTAAAGGTGCTAGTAGAAGTACCAATGATGCCGCCGCCAGTATCGTTCAGGCCCGTAGTGCCATCAAAGTACCCCGAGTACCCCGCAGGCGGGTTGTAGATCATTCCACCAAGATAACGCTGGCTCATATTTATTCCTTATTGCTTGGGGAAAGGTGCAGCAGGGGGCGTGAAGTTGCCGATGTACCGGGCTAGACCTTTTGTGATTCTGAACTCATCAAAATAGCCAGTTTGGGAGTACGGCGCATTACTGTTAGACCACCATACGCCAATAGCCTTTTGACTTGTGGCGCGGTTAACAAGAGATCCACTAATACCAGTCAACCTAGTGCCTGCCACACCATTTACAAAACACAGCCAAGTTGTACCGCTGCGTACAAAAGCAATGTGATTCCAAGCATTCTGAATAACTTGTACCGTGCCAATTCCGTTCCCGCCAGGGTCAGAATTAATCAGGTTCCAAGAACTTCCGTTTGAACTTGCCCAGATGCCAATAGTTTGGTTGGTTGAAACAGAACTGTAGTCAATGCCAATAGACCAATCCGTACCCCAACTTCCATGATATAGCGCCTGCCTACTAGTGGATGTTGGATACCACCAAAACTCAATAGTAAAGTCACCAGAACCAAACTCTAGGTTTTGGCTTGGGCTTGTAAGCGCCCAACCGCCTGAAGCAGCAGAAAAGCTTCCTGTACCGTACTTAACCACAGAGGTGCTTACTTGAGCATTGCCAACTGTTTCAAAGTTAGCCATGCCTGCGCTGTCGGAGATGCTGGCGTTGGTAAAAGACAGCAGCAACGAAGTGTTAGCTGTACTGGTGTATGGCGCAGTTGGAACTGTAATTGTTGACTGAGTTGGATCGTATGCAGCCACACCTTTAAGCAAACGCACACCAGCCATCCATCCAGTTATAGATGTAGACGGGGGGCCACCTCTGCCAACAGTAGGAGAACTACCGCTGGTGTAGCTGTAAGTGGAATCGTTTCTGGTTACAACGCGAGTGCCATTAACAAAAATGCTGTGGTTTGTGCCGCTTCTAACCGCAACAATATGCACCCACGAATTTAGCGGCATGGTGTAAGTTGTAAAAACACCAGAGCCACTTGCGTTGCCCCCGGTGCTAACAATATAGCCACTCTCATATGCTACATAGTAGTACCCGGTCGGCGAATCCGTCCCAACCCCATCGTTAAACGTCATCAAATGTCCGTTTGGCGTGGAGGTAAAGTAACACCACATTTCTGCGGTAAAGGCGCCTGTACCAATAGTAAAAGCAGAGCTACTCGGTAAACCTAAATAGTCGCCACTACCGTCAAAGTAGCCACTGCCCGCCGTGATGGCTGGCGTATATGCGCTTACCGGGTTGAACGGGGAGAAGGGTTGAACGCTAGGATTGCCGTTTACTGTGATGGCAAAAGCGTTAGTGCTGGTATCAATGAAGCGGTTGGACTGGCAGGTCAGTAGGCTGGTGTTCGTAATTGCCGTCAACGGCGTGGTGCTGGGGGCGAAGGTGCTGGTGTAGACGGCAGTGCCCTTTACGATCCTCAAGTTACTGATGTAGCCTGCCTGCCCAGGCGTCGGGCCTGAATCATTGCTGTTAATAAACCAAGTGCCAGATGTTGAGGCGTAGTTTGTTGTGTCGGTGCCTGTACCAACAGAAGCACCATTCACATACAGAGTAATGTTGTTGCTGCCGTCACGGACGATGGCGCAATGATTCCACAAGCCGTTACTAATCAGCGTTGAGCCAGAAGTGATTGTTGAACTGCCGACATAACGCAAAGAGCCAGCGGTAGACCCGCCGAATCCCCCGTAAGTGATGTGCATCGTACCGATAGCGGCGCGCCCAGAAAGAATAAAAGAATCACTCAGGGCAATAGAGTTAACCCAAAACTCAATTGTGAAAGCGCCAGTACCAAACGCAAAGGCTGTGTTATTGGGGAAAGTTAGGTAATCGCCTGAGCCGTCAAAGTAGTTGCCCCAAGTTGTTCCATACGGGCTAAACGTACCTTGAGTAGTGTTTCCGTTGCGCGTGACGCTGAAATTGTTGGAAGACGAATCTAGAAACGTATTGTTCTGACCGCCGTTCGTCCCGTTGCCGTTAATTAGCAGCGTTGTATATTCGTAGCTAGGATCGGTTGCAAACAAGCCCTGCGCCTGATACGGAGCAGATTGCGCGGGTGTCCAAACACCAGATGGGTACTGGGCGTTGACCGGGCTTGCGGTCGTAATCAACCCCGCCGGATAGCGCATAGACATAAGCGCCTCTATTACGTGATGATTTCAAAGGTTGCGGTATAGGTCAAAGCCGAAGCCGTGCCAGAAGTAACCGCTACCGATTGATTCTCCGTTACATAAAGAGAAGTGGTCTTATCCGTGATGATGAGCGTAGAGTTTGCGGGAACGCTAATTTGATACGCAGGATAAGCAATCACCGTGGCAGAACCAAAAGTGGCATTGTTGCCTACAGCGACCGTAGCAGTTGCCGCGCTAGATGTGGTGTTAGCCACCACAATACTGGTGACACGATGCACAGAATTTACAGCCGGAGTCAAACCGGTTAGTGATGTAGTGCCGTTATAAGTCCACGAGGTTGTGGCACTTGTGGTCGAAGGAATAACGTAAGCGGTGTTACCGTAAATACTTGTTACGTTGACGATATTGGGATTTGCCATTTAATGCCCCTCAGAAGCCAAAAATCATTGCCATTGCGATTGCTTTTCCGGTGCTAATACCTCCGCCCGAAACAGTAGCCCAAGAAGTATTGGTTCCATCGGTTGTTAGATATTTGCCGGAATTGCCAGTTTGGCTAGGAGCAAGCGCATTAAAAGCGGCAGTAGCCGTGGTTTCACCAGTACCCCCAGAGGCAACGCCAAGAGCCGAAGGAAGCTGGATAGTGTCGCCCGGTTGGGTTTCTTGAACGGTAGAGCCATTCAATACAAGAGGATAACGAGCAGTCATATTTATTCCTTAGTAAACAGGCACATTAACCGATGATCCAGAGTAGGTCAAAACCACAAGATAGCCACCAGACAAGGTAACTTGAATGACAACTCCGGAATAATTAGTAACAGGCAGATACTGAGTTCCACCAGAACCAGCAGGCCCCGTCGGGCCAGTCGGCCCTGGCACCGTAGAGGCAGACCCAGTCGGGCCAGTCGGCCCCGCATCTCCCGTTGGGCCAGTAGGCCCCGTTGGGCCTGTCAAACCAATATCCCCAGTCGGGCCTGTCGGCCCCATAGCGCCCGTGCTGCCTGTCGGGCCAGTCGGCCCAACCGCGCCCGTAGCACCGGTCGGCCCGGTCGGGCCTACTGCGGTAGTATTTTCCCAATAACCAGCGGTCGCGTTATAAGTAAGCGCCTGTCCTTGCGTCGGAGAGGTAATCAGGACGTTATGTAATTCGTCTAGTTCCCATCCGTTGCTAATGTTGACAAAAATCTCGCCGCTAGTGGCGTGAGATTTAATGACCCAACCTAGGAAAACCGTATGGTTTGGAGCCGTCGGGCGAGTAGCAGTAAATCCACCTGCGGTAGTAGATAGATAAATTGGAGCGCCAGCGGCAATTGCGCTTGTGTCAACTCCACGAATTACGCCAAATGTGGTTACATACCCTTCTGTTCCATTGGCAATACTTTCAGTAGCAAAACCAAAGGTAGCGGCAGATAAAGGCTCAGTAGAAGCGTCCGCCAAAACAATGCTTGGCCTTTGACCTTGTGCGCCAGCGACCGCAACCACTTGACCGTTGTTAATGGTCGCGCCAGAGCCGTTATACGAAAGCGCGATGTTTTCTTGGCCGACCTGCAATGTCACATTTGGATTCAGAATCAAATCCAAAGTCCCATCACCAGCATTCCATGACAATGTGCCAGTTGCGCTAGACGAAGTGGCAGGCGTTGTATCAAACTCAATGTAATCTGGGGTGCTGATACTGGTAACGCCAGTAATTGCTCCAGAAGGCATCGCGCCAGTAGGCCCGGTCGCTCCCGTAGGCCCCGTCGGGCCAGCTACCGTAGAAGCCGCCCCAGTCGGGCCAGTCGGTCCCGTGTTGCCTTGGATACCCTGAATGCCTTGCACACCCTGCGGGCCTGTGGGGCCCATATCTCCCGTCGGGCCTTGTGCGCCAGTCGGGCCGGTATCTCCGGTAGGTCCCGTAGGACCAATAGCGCCCGTAGGGCCCGTCGGGCCTTGAACACCTTGGTCACCCGTCGGTCCAGTAGGACCAGCCGCGCCAGTATCGCCTGTTGGGCCGGTTGGGCCAATCAAACCTTGGTCACCCGTCGGCCCAGTAGGCCCTGGATTACCCTGTACACCCTGGATACCTTGAATGCCTTGCGGGCCGGTTGGCCCGATATCGCCGGTCGGGCCTTGTGCGCCGGTCGGCCCCTGCGCTCCGGTCGGCCCTTGTGGGCCAGTCGCGCCTATATCGCCTGTGGGGCCAGTAGGACCAGCATTACCTTGTGCACCCGTCGGGCCAATATCGCCAGTCGGCCCCGTCGGTCCTTGTGCGCCTTGTGCGCCAGTCGGGCCTTGCGGGCCAACAATCTGTCCAACGTCAATCCATGCGACACCATCCCACACATATAGGTCACCATCTGCGGTAACAATATATGCATCATTGATAGCAGCGCCTGAAGGCAAGCTGGCGACGTTAGGAACTTCGCCCTTAAAGTTAATGCTTGTACCCTGCGGACCTTGTGCGCCGGTAGGACCCGTCGGGCCAATCCCTCCTTGATCGCCGGTCGGGCCGGTAGGGCCCATATCGCCGGTAGGTCCAGTCGGACCAATCGCCCCCATGTCGCCAGTAGGGCCAGTAGGACCAGCAACACCTTGTGTGCCCGTCGGGCCCGTGGGACCCGTGTTACCTTGCGGCCCAGGCACTCCCTGAATACCTTGGATACCTTGGTCACCCGTGGGGCCGGTAGGTCCCGTATTACCTTGAGCGCCAGTAGGCCCAGTCGGGCCAATTGCTCCGGTTGTTCCGGTCGGACCAGTAGGCCCCGCATCTCCGGTAGGGCCAGTCGCGCCAATATCTCCAGTAGGCCCAGTCGGGCCAGCTACACCAGCATTACCTTGTGGTCCGGTTGGGCCAAGGTCACCGGTAGGCCCGGTCGGCCCTTGAATGCCTTGGATACCTTGGATACCTTGAATGCCTTGAACGCCCTGCGGACCCGTAGGACCAATATTTCCTTGGTCGCCAGTAGGCCCTGTAGGCCCCGCATTCCCCTGCGCGCCCGTCGGGCCAGTCGGGCCAATGTCACCAGTTGGGCCCGTTGCTCCAGCAACACCTGGCAAACCTTGATCACCCGTAGGCCCCGTCGGTCCTGCCGCCCCCGTCGCTCCAGTTGCTCCGGTAGGCCCAGCCGCGCCCGTCGGGCCAGTTGGTCCTGAACCTGTTGGGCCCATTGGTCCAGTAGGGCCCGCCGTGCCGCGATCAATACGCGCCTCAACCCGAGGTTGCGGGACAACCTCAAGTTGAACGTTATTGCCGTCAAGAACGGTAACTTTTAGATTGCTCATACGACCACCACGCCGTCACTACGCACGATGAACAGCAGGAAAATAATCATGTCGTCGGCAGGAGTCGCTCCAACAGCGGGAAATGAAACCTTTACTCGACCAGAGTAACCAACCGGGTTTTGAGCGTTAATTTCTAGTTCAGGATCGTTACTCATCAGCGACCACGCGCCAGCATCAATAACCAAGGTACACGTTCCAGCAACCGCATTAATATTTGTCACGGTTAATGGAATAGGCGTAGGCGTAGGCGTGTAATCACTGATATCAAACGTCAACCCATTACGGGTATCTACAATATTGGAAAGTTCGCGACGGACAATTTGAGCGTCAAGCGTTGCGCCCGTCAGATCAACCGGAAGCCCATTGGAAGTAAAAGTAAGGTTCCAATAGGTTTGTTGATCCCAAACTAGCTCACCGGCCAGAATTGGATTATCAAAACCGCTAACTTGCGCCAGCGTATTTTTGTTGAAGATGGCCATGAC
>JACCDX011046713.1_pt1 | contig 19288 bp, 19 predicted proteins | sample 7449681 | NCBI WGS metagenome assembly JACCDX01 (sample SAMN15323450, study PRJNA562643) | freshwater metagenome | isolation source: river surface water | place: USA:Blue River Watershed | collected 2017-08-18
GCCCGGCCGTCCACGATGACGCGCAGGCGTTCTGCGTGGCGCAGCGGCAGTGCGCCGCGCAGCACAACGGGGTGCAGGCTCGCCCACGGGCAGCCGGCCACGCGCTGCGCCACGGCCAGCCATTCCTCACGGGCCGTGGGGGCGGGCCAGCGCGCCGGTCCGGCGGCGGTGGGAGTGTCCAGCGGCAGGGCGCGCAGCTCGCTGCCGCTCGGAAAGAAGGCCAGCGTCACGTCGACCGCCGCGCCGGTCAGCCAGGATTGCTCGAAGCCGCGGCCGCCGAAGGCGTGGTCCAGCAGCCAGGCGCGGCGGCCGCTGCGCTCGCCGTGCAGCCACACGCGGCGCTCCATGAGGCGGTCGTCGCGCTCCTCGAGCGCGCAGCCCAGCACGGTCCAGCGGTCGGTCTCGCGCGGGCCGTGGGCCAGCACCTCGTCGCGGTCCATCGGCCAGCCGGCGACGACGCGCAGGTCGCCCTGCTGCGCCGGCGTGAGCTGCTCACGGCGGGCCAGCGCCTCGCAGGCCAGTTGCAGCAGGCCCAGGCGCTGCAGCGTCTGCTCGGGCCAGTCGGCACCCCGGCGCACGCCGGCAGCGGCGGCCTGGATGCGCTGCCCGAGGCCTGGCGCCTGGGCGTCCACCATGCGGCGCGCGATCGTGGCCCAGCCTTGCAGCGCCGTGTCGTCGAGCGCGCCGAGGCCGCGTGCGATCTGGTCGGCCAGCCAGCGCTGCAGGTCTTGCGCGGCGGTCTCGATGCGTTGCCAGCGCTGGGCCTCACGTTTGTCGGCGGCGGCCGGGTCGGCGGGCGGCGCGTCGGCGGCACGGGCCTGCTTTTCGGCCTGTTTCTCCGCTTGCTTCTCGGCCTTCTCGGCGCGGCCGGTCAGCCACTCGGTGACCCACGCGGGCGCGTCGCTCGCGGCAAAGCTGGCCGGCTGCTGTGCCCGCATCAGCAGCAGCGCGAGGCCATGCTTGCAGGGGAACTTGCGGCTGGGGCAGGAGCAGCGGAAGGCCGGGCCGGCGAGGTCCACCTGCGTCTGGTAGGGCTTGGAACCGCTGCCTTGGCATTCGCCCCAGACGGCGACGTCGTTGGCGCCGAGCAGCGGCCATTGGGCCGGCCGCACCAGGCCGTGCGCGGCCTTGGCCGAGGCCGCGTCTGGCGCAAGCGCGAGCACGGCTTCCGAGGTCAGCGGGCTGCTGGCCGACATGTGTTCAATTCCCCCCAGGAACTTTCTTGTGCGCGCAGTCTATGTCAGCTGGAGGCCGCTCACTTGCAGGGATAGGGCCTGCCAACCATCGAGATGGTGCTCGGTGCGACGCTGCTGTTGAATGCGTTGTTGTCGGAAATGCGCGAGCGGAAGATCTCCACGCAGGTGTTGCCGCGGCGCATGACGGTGCGGTATTCGCCTTGCGCGCCGATGGACTGCGAATGGTTGTCCACGCGCTCTTCCACCCAGGCCCCGGCGCCGCCGGTGGCGTCGGCGATCTTGTCCTCCAGCGTCGGCTTGGGCGTGTTGCTGCGTGGGTCGGTCAAGGCCGGGTTGCGTGCGGCGGCCGACGACGCGGCATAGCCCGGCCGCAGCGTCAGGCGCAGTGCCGTGCGCGGCTGCTCGGCGCCGGAGGGCGGAGGGGCGGCCGGCGCTGCAGGGGGCGCGGGCGATGTGGGCAGCGGTGTGGTGGTGGCCGGGGTGTCGGCTGTGGCCGCCGGCTGCGGCGCGGGCGCTGCTGGCGGGCGTGGTGCTGATCTTTCGGGCGCGGCGCTGCGCGGCAATGGCTGCGGGCGTGGCGGTGTGGGCAGGATGATGCGCATCGACACCGAACGTCGCTCGCCGGTGTCGGGCGCGCGCGGTGCCTGCTGCTGCAACAACACCGCCAGCAGCGCCAGATGCAGCGCCGCCACCAGGACGCGCGCGAGCCAGCGGTGCTGCATGGGGTCAGAACTTGATGCTGAGCTTGGTGTCGGCCGGCGGCACGAGCCGGGCCGCCTCGGGCCAGTTCTCCTGGCCGTTCAGCAGCGTGCAGGGGCGACCGGCTTCGCCCTTCTTGGCCTCGGGGTCGCGCTCGCCAACGGCACGCGGCAGGGCCAGGCCCATCAGCTGGCCGTTCTCGCGCCACTCCAGCTCCCAGGTCGGCGTGGCCGAGCAGATGCGCACCGCCTCGACGCGCGGGAACAGCCAGCGCAGATAAAAGGGCAGCAGCTCCTCGCGCAGCGTGTGGGCCACGCGCAGGGCCTGGCGCACCTTGGCCAGCGTCAGTTCCTCGGGCTTCATGTTGAGCTCGATGCTGCCGCGCACGGCCAGCTTGCCCTTGGGTACGTTGGTGGCGAGGTCGGCCGTCTTGGCCTCGGCCTCCGGCAGGATGGGCAGATCGAAGCCGCCCTCGGCGCCGATGGGGATCGGGTAGTCGGCGTCGTCGCTGGCCACGGCCAGGCGGATGTCGGCCAGCGCGAGCTGGGTCTTCTTGGTGTCCACCTTGAAGTCCATGCGGTAGACACCCTCGCCATAACGCTTCATCTTGCTGAGCAGCGTGTTGATGCGCGCATAGGGCAGGGCGCTGCCGTCGCGCTTGAGCTCGGTGCGCACGGGCGGCAGCACCTCGGTCTGGGCCAGGGCCGACAGGGCGGCGGACTGCAACAGGAGGATGAGGAAGAGGTGTCGCATCGGGCTTTGGGGTCAGCGGGCTTTGGGATCAGTGTTTGCATTTGCCACGCGCTTCGGCCACCAGCCAGAACGGTAGGCTCAGCAGGCCGCCACCACCACCGAGGAACTCGCCCTTGAGGCAGTCGGTCGTGCCGGCTTGCTGGATCTCGCGGCCCAGGCGTGCCTGGGCGGTTTCGCGGCCGGAATCCTGGGAGGCCGAGGCGGCCCGCTCGGACAGCAGCGGCTGGCGACCGGCCTCGCGGATGGCGCGTTGTGTTGCGTCGGTCTGTAGCAGGCTGATGCGTGGGGTCTCGGAAGTGGGAGGTACTTCGGCGACGGGCGCGTCGGTGGTCCGGGGGGCTGTGTCGGCCAGTGGCTCAGGCGGGTCGTCCTGGCGCTGTTGGCTCTGTTGGCGATTGCTCCGCGGGGTTGGCGCCGTCGCGGCGGCGGCCGGCCGGCGCGTTGGCTTCGCCTGCGGTGGCGGCGGCAGGATCAGCCGCACGGTGCTGGTTGCGGCCGTGCTGTGATCGGGCGGGTGCTGCCGCGGCGCGATGAGCAGCAGCGAGCCATGGGCCGCCACGATCAGCAGCCACAGTGCATGGCGGCGCTCAAGTCGCATGCCGTCCATCCTCAGGTTCGGGGCCGGGCTCCCAGGTGAGCAGGTCGCCGGGCTGGCACTGCAGCACGTCGCAGATGCGCGAGAGCGTGTCGAAGCGCACGCCGCGCACCTTGCCGCTCTTCAGCAAGGACAGGTTGGCCTCGGTGATGCCCACGCGCTCGGCCAGTTCGCGCGAGCGCATCTTGCGCCGCGCGAGCATGACGTCGAGCGTGACGACGATGGGCATGTCAGCGGTACCGCAACGCCGGCAGGCGGCGGGCTTTCGGGCCGGGCGCCGGGCCGCTCCCGAGCCGGCCCGTCATGGCGCTGTGCTCGCGGCTCGATGCCGCGGGCATCGCCGTCCCCTCGGGGGACCGGCCAAGGTGATCCTTGGGCGAGGGGCTCATACGAACTCGGCGTTCTCGTCGGCGACGCGGGCGGCTTCGTGCAGCACCTGCGCCAGCGCCAGCAGCAGCAGCCCGAACAGCAGCGCGAGGTAGTGGTCGGAGGACAGGCCGAACCACAGTCGGCGCTGCCCCGGCGGGTTGCCCCAGGTCAGCGCCAGGATGGCCAGCGTGTGACTCAGCGGCTGCGCGGCCGCCAGCGTGCACAGGCCCAGGCCCAGGTGGCGCAGATGCCGCGCCGGCCGCCGGGTCAGCAGCTCGCCCTGCGCGAAACAGCCGAACAGCGACCACATATGCCACAGCGCGAACAGGCTGGCGCTGGTGGGCAGCATCATGGCTGCCAGGCCCCACAGGCGCGGCCCGACGTCGAGCTGAACGGTGTCGAGGTTCCAGGTCTGCACCGCCACTTCCGCGACCCATTCGGGCTGCGCCCAGAACATGAAGGGCAGCGCCCCGATGACGACGACCCCCAGCAGGCATAGCGACCGCACGACCCACGCCAGGCGGCGAATGCGCCGCAGGCTGTCGGAGGGAACGGAGTCGGGCATGGGGATCTCGGTGTGGCTGAAAAACTTACTGTAAAACAATAATTCATTGCCGCAGAACAGAATCTCTGCCAGTGAGGTCCTGGCAGCGGCATGAGCCGTCCGCACGCATCCAAAATGCGCCCATGAGCAAAAAGAGCAGTCATGTCAGCGAGACCCCGGCCACGCAGGCGCTCAGGCGCGCGGGCATCGAGTTCACCGAGCATGTCTACGACTATGTGGACCATGGCGGTACCGCCGAGTCGTCCCGGCAGCTGGGCGTGGACGAGCATGCCGTCGTGAAGACGTTGGTCATGCAGGACGAAAAGGCCGAGCCGCTGATCGTGCTGATGCACGGCGACCGCACGGTCAGCCTGAAGGAGCTGGCGCGGCAGATCCCGTGCAAGAAGGTGGAGCCCTGCAAGCCGGAGGTGGCGCAGCGGCACAGCGGCTACCAGGTCGGCGGCACGTCGCCGTTCGGCGTGCGCAAGGCGATGCCGGTGTTCGTCGAGGCGAGCATCCTGGCGCTGGAGAAGATCTGCATCAACGGCGGGCGGCGCGGCTATCTCGTCGGCATCGCGCCCCAGGTGCTGACCGAGTTGCTGGGAGCGCGGCCGGTGACATGCGCGAACTGAGTTGATGCCGTTGCGCCAAACGTCATGCGCAACGAAGCACAAGCTTGGCCGTCCAGCAGCAGTTCAACCGCCATGGACGGGTGCAAGGCGCCTGGCCGTCGGGTTGGGCAAGCTGGCTGACAATCTCGCCCCATGGAAACGCTTCTCCCCCTGCTCGCCGCCGTCATCGGCTACCTGATCGGCTCGCTCTCCTTCGCCGTCATCGTCAGTCGCGCCATGGGCCTGTCCGACCCGCGCTCCTATGGGTCCGGCAACCCCGGGGCCACGAACGTGCTGCGCTCGGGCAACAAGGCCGCCGCCGTGCTGACCCTGGTGTTCGACGCACTCAAGGGCTATCTGCCGGTGCTGGCCGTCAACCTCTGGGGCGCTCGCTACGGCCTCGGTGAGGGCACGGCCGCCCTCGTGGGTCTGGGGGCCTTCCTCGGCCACCTGTGGCCGGTGTTCTTCAAGTTCGAGGGCGGCAAGGGCGTGGCCACGGCCGCCGGTGTCATCTTTGGCCTGAACCCGCTGCTGGGTGTGGCGACGCTGGCCACCTGGGTGGTGGTGGCCTGGGTCAGCCGCTATTCGTCGCTGGCCGCCATCGTCGCGGCCGCGCTCGCGCCGATGTATCAGTTGCTCATTTGGGAAGCCGGAGCGACGGCGCTGGCCCTCATCATCATGGGCTTGCTGCTCGTGTGGCGCCATCAGGCCAACATCCAGAAGCTGATGGCCGGCACCGAAAGCAAGCTGGGCCAGAAGGCGGCGGGTGCCACGCCGGCGCCTGGCACCAGCAAGAAGCATCCGCACGGCACGGGCCCAAAGCCAGCCGGGCATTCGCATCACCATCCCGCACGAAAGAAGTGACTCCATGAGCAACCCCATCGACCGCTACGACGTCGGCCCCCGCATGTCCGAGATGGCCGTCTACAACGGCGTGGCCTACCTCGCCGGCCAGGTGGCCGAGGACGGCAGCCAGGGCATCGAGGGCCAGACGGCCCAGGTGCTGGCCGCCATCGACAAGCTGCTGGCCCGTGCGGGCTCCGACAAGTCGCGCATCCTGCGGGCGCAGATCTTCCTCGTCGACCTGGCGGACTTCGCCGCGATGAACGGCGTGTGGGAGAAGTGGGTCACGGCCGGCCACACGCCGCCGCGCGCCACCGTGCAGGCCGCGCTGGCTCGGCCGGAGTGGAAGATCGAGATCGTCGTGACGGCCGCCGTCTGAGGCGGTTCAGCCGGTGCTGGCCGCGCGCCGGCGCCAGAACTCGGCGTCGATCAGCTGTTCTGCGCCCGTGCGCGCGTTGACCAGCCAGAACTGCCGGCCGTCGGGGCTGACGCGCACCACCTCGCCCTCGTGCCGCCCCGCGCTGACGCGTTTGCCGAGCGTGTTGGCCGGGAAGCCAGGCTGCCGGGCGAGCGCCAGCAGCGGCGTCGCGGCCCGCGTATCGCCCGCCAGCCTCAGCCGCTGCAGCAGTGGCGCCAGCAGCGGGCTGGCCGCGTCGGCCGGCGACACGAACAGCACCAGCTTGGCTTGCGCGCGGCTCAGCGCGACGTTGAGCAGCCGCTGCGCCGCCTCGCCGTGCAAGAAGGGCTGGCTGCCGTCGGCCGGGTCGAACAGCACCACCGGCGCCTCGCTGCCCTGGGCGCGGTGCACGGTGCTGACGCGCAATTGCTCCGGCAGCCCGTGTGCGCGCAGCCGCTGGCGGATCAGCGCGCGCTGGGCGCGAAACGGTGTCAGCACGATGAGTTCGTCAGGCTGCCAGCTGCCGCTGGCCAAGGCCTGCGCCAGCAGCGCGGCGATCGCCTCGGCCGACTCGCGCCTCACCGGGCCGCGCTCGGCCGCCACCCAGCTGCCGTCGGTCTTCACGCGGTGCACATGCACATGCGTCTCGGCGGGGATGTCGCCCAGCGCGCGCTGCCGCGCCGCCAGCCAGTCGGGCGATGCCTGGGCGTCGGCCGCCACGCGCAGGGCGCCGTCGTAGAAGAGCTGGCTGACCAGCTCGACGATGGGTGGCGCCATGCGGGATTGCTCGTCCAGCAGCGCGACGCCAGGCCCGCCTGACATCGGGTGGCGGGGCATCTCGGCAAACGGCGAGCGGCCCAGCCAGCGGCGCGCGAGGCGGTCGTCGCTGCGCTGCACGGGCGAGAGCTGCTGCGGGTCGCCGGCGAATAGCCGTGCGCGGCCCAGCGACATCAGCACCAGCGCGTGGGCCAGGCTGACCTGGCTGGCTTCGTCGAACACGACCAGGTCAAACGGCGGCTCGCCGTCATCGGCCAGCTGGCGCAGCGTCTTGAGCGTGAAGACGGCGCGCGTGGTCGTCATGCTGGCCAGGCGGCAGCGCCGCAGCACCTGCAGCGACGCGCTGCGCAGCTCGTCCCGCAGCGCGGTGACCCGGTCGGCCCAGACCTTCAGTGCCGTGGCGTCTCGCGCCGAGGGGCGGGCGGCCTCGGCGCGGGCCAGGCGGGCGATGAGGTCGCGGTCCTGCGTGGGCAGCAGGTGCTCGCGGCCTTCGTAGGCCGCGGCGTCGAAGCGCGTGCCCAGCCGCTGCACGGCCGCGCGCAGCGGCTCGCACCGGCCTTTCTGCAGGGCCTTGTCGACGGCCAGCGTGGCCAGGTCCACGGCCTGATTGGTGGTCGACAGCAGCAGCACGCGCGCGGCGGGGTGGCGCTCCAGGTACTCGGCCAGCAGCACGCCCAGCGTCGTCGTCTTGCCCGTGCCGGGCGGCCCCCACAGGAAGCCGCTGCTGTGGCCCACCAGCCCCAGCGCCGCCCGCTGCGCCGGGCGCAGCCAGCGGAAGGGTTCGCCGGTCAGCGCCGTGCCGCCGCGCAACGGCCGCGGGGTCGACAGGTCGGGCAGGGCGGCCAGCGCCTGCTCGGCCCAGGGGGTGTCCCACCAGGCATCGGCCACGGCGCTGAGGAAGCGCGTGGGGTACAGCCGGATCAGCTGCCCGGCCGGCGGCGGCGGGCTGCTGGCGTTCTGCAGCACGAGCTGGTCTTCCTCGGCGAGCACGGCCAGCACGCTGGCGCCGCCCTTGGACGGCGCGCCCCACCAGGCGGCGGCGCCGTCCAGGCTGTCGTCCAGCAGCGCCTGGGCCGACGCGGCACCGGGCCGCTGCCCTTCGGCGAACACATAGCCGGGCTCCAGCGTGACGCGCCACAGGCTGCCGTCACGCTCGGCGTGCAGCACCTTGAAGTCGTAGTACTCGGGCGTGGCCGACAGCTCGGCATTCAGGGCCGCGCGGACGTCGGCGAGGCTCATGGCGGGGGAGGGAAATCGGAAAGCGGGAAGGGGCGCGACTTTAAGCGCAGGCCGTTGCAGCGGTGGTGCCTGCTGCGCGATGACCCCGTGCCGGGCCGACGAGACGCGCCTCGGCATGCACCTTGGGCCGCCGCGCTGCACCGGTACAGTGGCGCGGATTTCAAGAATTCGGCATATCAGATGCCTGAACTGCTGCACGCATGAAACGCTACGAAGCCCTCGCCGAGGAGATCGCCGAGTCGATCGCCACGGGCCAGCTGCGGCCGGGCGATCGGGTGCCGTCCGTGCGCGAGGCCAGCCGCAGCCGCGGCGTGAGCCCGTCCACGGTCTTCGAGGCGTATTACCTGCTCGAAGCCCGGGGGCTGCTGCAGGCGCGGCCGCGGTCGGGCTACTTCGTGAGCCGCATCCTGGCGCGGCAGGCGGAGCCGCAGTGCTCGCAAACCGCCACGCGAGACCAAGCCGTCGAGGTGTCGGAGCTGGTGTTCCAGGTGCTGGGCCACGCGCGGAATCGCGGTCTCGTGCCGATGGGCTCGGCGTTCCCGAGCCCGGCGCTGTTCCCGCTGCCGCGGCTGGCGCTGGCCACCGGCAAGGCGCTGCGGCGGCTCGACCCGTGGCGCACGGTCGAAGACCTCACGCCCGGCAGTGCGGCGCTGCGCCGCCAGATCGCGCTGCGCTACCTGGGCATGGGCGCCAGCGTGGACGCCGACGAGCTCGTCATCACGAACGGCGCGATGGAGGCCTTGAACCTGTGCCTGGAGAGCGTGACGCAACCGGGCGACCTCGTGGCGGTCGAGTCACCCACGTTCTACGCGGCGCTGCAGGCGCTGGAGCGCCGCGGCCTGCGGGCCGTCGAGATCGCCACGCATCCGCGTACGGGCATCGCCGTGGACGCGCTGGCCGCCGTGATGGCCCAGCACCCGGTCAAGGCCTGCTGGTTGATGCCCAACTTCCAGAATCCGCTCGGCAGCCTGATGCCGGACGGCGCCAAGCAGGCGCTGGTCGAGCTGCTGGCGCGGCACGAGGTGCCGCTGATCGAGGACGACGTCTACGGCGAGCTCCACTTTGGCGGCCACAAGCCCAGGCCCGCAAAAGCCTGGGACCGGCAGGGCCTGGTGATGCATTGCAGCTCTTTCTCCAAGACGCTGGCGCCTGGCTACCGCGTGGGTTGGGTGGCCGCCGGTCGCTTCGTGCGCGAGGTGACGCAGCGCAAGTTCATGAGTTCGGTCTCGGCGCCGCTGCCGTCGCAGGAGGGCTTGAGCGAGTACCTGCAGCACGGCGGTTATGACCGCCATCTGCGGCAGTTGCGCGCCACGTTGGCGCAGCACCAGCAGGCGGTGCTGGGCACCATCGCCAGGCACTTTCCCGCCGGCACGCGCGTGACGCAGCCCGAGGGCGGCTATTTCCTGTGGGTGGAGCTGCCCGAGCAGGTCGACGCACTGGCCTTGCATCGCCTGGCGCTGTCGCAAGGTATCAGCCTGGCGCCGGGGCAGCTGTTCTCGGCGGACCGGCGCTTTCGCCACCACGTCCGCATCAACTATGGCCACCCGGACCATCCCGGCTTCCAGCAGGCACTGGAGACGGTGGGCACGATCGCCAAGGCGTTGGCGAGCGCCGCGAACTGAGCCTTGGCCGCCGTGAGGGGCTATGTGCCTGTTGCCGGCATGCCCGACGGGTTGCTGCTGCTGGCCGACTGGATGATAAGGTCTGCCAGGGGGCGCCTCAGCGACCGGGCGCTGGGCGCGGTGCCGCTGCCGACCCGGCCCATGAACACCGTGGTCTCGGCGGCCTCACGGCCCACCAGTTGGGTGAACCGCTGGGCCAGCCGGTCCGCCATCTGATGCAGGCCCGGCGTGGCCGAAAAAGGCCTTTGCTCGCAGGCGTACCGCCTGAACACGAGCGGCGTGATTTCTGGCTGGAGCTGCAGGCCGAGGTGGGTGGCGGTGAGCCAGAAGCGCTGCGTCGCCCGCCCGGCGGCGACATAGTCGTCGAGCGTGCGCGCCGGTGACCTGGCCTTCAGCAGAAAGTGCGCCGCGCAGGCGATGCCCGGAATGAAATCGAGCTGGATCCGTGGGGCCCAGGTGCCCGCCAGAAAGCGGTTGAAGCGCTCGACGCGACGCCAGTCCTGCATCACAAAGCGCATCAGGCGTGTCGTCATGGGGTCGGTGCCCAGCGCCTGGTCGGGCACTCGATCGGTGCTGAACTGGGCGTTCCACTCGATGATGTCTTTATGGACCCGGTAAGCCTCCGGCATCGTGAGCCGGATCTTGGCCGAGTGGAACAACAGCTTGGCGACCCTGAGCCTTTCGCTGGTGCGTTCGATCCAGGTGACGGTGTAGTTCGGGCCGACGGCGGCGGCGAGCGCCTGTTGCTGCTGAGGCGTCAGCGGCAGCGTCTTCAGCGGGCGGCGCTGGACTGAGCGCGTCCTGACGCTGCCAAGCAGCGGATCGGCGGTGATGCTCAGATCTTTGGCAAACAGGAGGTCGAACACCGGCCGCTCCTCCGGCGACTCGGCGCGGCGCTGGACTTGCAGCCGCAATTGATGATGGCTGGCCGCGATGGCGGCGGTTTCCACCAACGCCCCGATGGCAATCTGGCTGGGATGACCGTCGAGGTCATAGACACAGTGATGACGGGTGTCAAATCCGTGCACGACCGCGTGGCTGGCGCTCAGAATTTCAAAGCGCCAGGGTTGGGTGTTATCACCGCTGGGGGCCCACCGGGCAAAGTCTAGAATTTGCAGTATGGTGGCTTGCGAATCCATGGCTTGCGACCTCTCTTGCATTTGAGGGGAGTCACCAGGCGGCGACTGGATGGCGGTTGGTGCGGCGTTTGCTGGTGCTTCCAGCGGATTTTGCCGGCTCAAGGGGGCGAATGTGAACCAAGCTTCGACTTTTGACTACGAACGGGCCTTTTCAAGGAATGTCGGCTGGGTGACATCGGCTGAGCAGGAAAAACTCAGGTCTTCGCGTGTGGCCATCGCCGGTCTTGGCGGCGTGGGCGGCGCTCACCTGTTGACGCTGTGTCGCCTCGGTGTGGCGAACTTCAATATTGCCGACTTCGATGAATTCGGCGTCCACAACATGAACCGGCAGGTTGGCGCGTTCATGTCCACGATGGACCGCCCGAAAGCGGCGGTGTTGGCGGAGATGGCGCGTGACATCAATCCGGAGGCGGACGTTCGCGTATTTTCTGAAGGCGTGACGGCCGCCAATATCGACGATTTTCTGCGCGATGTTGATGTGTATGTCGACGGTATCGATTTCTTTGCGCTGCCGGCGCGCCGCATGCTGTTCAAAGCCTGCCAGGAGCGGGGAATTCCGGCACTGACGGCCGCGCCGTTGGGGATGGGCGTGGCGCTGCTTTATTTTCGACCCGGCGGGATGAGTTTTGAAGACTACTTCCGGGTCGAGGGGCGCAGCGAAAACGAGCAATACGCGAGATTCATCGCCGGCTTGTCGCCCGCGATGTTGCAGCGGGATTATCTGGTGGCGCCGCAGGCGGTGAATTTTCAGGAGCGGCGCGGCCCGTCAACGATGATGGCCTGCGACTTGTGTGCCGGCGTGATGGGCGTTTCCGTGTTGAAAGTGTTGTTGGGACGCGGAAAACTGAAGGCTGCGCCGTGGGGGATGCATTTCGATGCGTTTCATCAGCGACTGAAATTTACATGGCGACCATTTGGTAACGCCAATCCCATTCAGCAGCTCATGTTGCTGCTGATTCGGCCTTTGCTGGAAGGTCGCGCGAAACCGCGTTGAAAAACGCGGCCGGCTGGTGTCTGGGGTGCGGCGAATGGGGGTGAAATTGCACGTTGCGACAGAGGCGCAACCCCCCTGATTCCGCGTCCGGGTCGTTGTCCTCCCTATGGCATCATGCGCGCGCCCATTGCGGCGTGGCGAGACGGCTCGCGTTATGCGCCCTGATCAACAGATCCACAAAGGACATGCCTTGGATACCACCCTTGCTTCAACTCGTGGCGACGCGCAACCCCTGCGGTCCGGTGGCGTTCTTGAATCCTGCCGCCGCGCCGTGCGAGCAACGCTGATCGGTGCAGGCGCCCTGTTTGGCGCCGCCCTCTTGGCCGGATGCGCCGGCACGAGCTTCCCCGCAGCCCCCGCGAGCGTCGGGGCGGGTGATTACAGCTATGTGATCGGTGCGGGCGACAACCTCAGCATCCAGGTCTGGCGCAATCCGGAGTTGTCGATGTCGGTGCCGGTTCGGCCCGACGGCAAGATTTCGGCGCCGCTGGTGGACGAGATGTTGGTCCAGGGCAAGACCTCGGTGGAGGTGGCGCGCGAGGTCGAGAAGCAGCTCAGCAAATACGTTCGCGATCCGGTGGTCACCGTGATCGTCACGTCGTTCGTCGGGCCGTTCAGCGAGCAGATTCGCGTCGTCGGCGAGGCGGCCAAGCCCCAATTCCTGCCGTTCCGCCAGAAGATGACGGTGCTCGACGTGATGATTGCCGTCGGCGGCCTCACTGACTTTGCGGCCGGCAACAGCGCGACCATTCTGCGCACCGCGGAAGGCAACAAGCAGTATTCCGTGCGTCTCAAGGATCTGATCAAGCGTGGTGACGTGTCGGCCAATGTCGAGATGCGGCCTGGCGACATCCTCATCATTCCGCAGAGCCTGTTCTGACGCTGGGTGACTTCGGCCTGCGGCTGACACGTCACGCGTTTGCTTTAACCGAGATCGTTTTCGATGGAATTGCTGATTGCCCAGCTGTTGGTGGTTGTCCGGCGCATGTGGAAGTACCGCTGGGTCGGCCTCATCGTGGCCTGGGTGACCGGCGTGATCGGGGCCGTCGTGGTGTTCGTGTTGCCTGACCGTTATGAGGCCAGCGCGCGCATCTACGTCGATACGCAGTCCATCCTGAAGCCGCTGATGTCCGGCTTGGCGGTGCAGCCCAATGTGGAGCAGCAGGTCACCATGCTGAGTCGCACGTTGATCAGCCGGCCCAACGTCGAGAAACTTGTGCGCATGGCCGACCTGGACTTGAAGAACCAGTCCAAGGCCCAGCAGGAAGCGACGATCGAGTCGGTGACCAGCAACCTGTCCATCCAGAGCAGCGGTCGTGGCGACAACCTCTATGTGCTGGGTTATCGCGACAGCGACCCGGAAACCGCCAAGCGGGTGGTGCAGTCGCTGGTGTCCATCTTCGTGGAGTCCAGCCTGGGGCAGACCCGCCAGGGCACGTCGACGGCCACGACCTTCATCAACGAGCAGATCAAGACCTACGAGGCCAAGCTCGAAGAGGCGGAGACGCGGCTCAAGGAGTTCCGGCTGAAGAACCTGTCGATGGCCGGTGAGGGCAAGGACTCCGCGTCGCACATTGCAGAGATCGGCGCGCAACTGGAGCGTGCTCGCCTGGAATACCGCGAGGCCCTGAATGCGCGCGACGCCGCGAAGGCCCAGCTGGACGCCGAGAAGGCGCGTGGCGGTGCCCAGACGACGACGCAGAGCCTGATGCAGGAGGCGAACGCGAACATCGCGACGCCAGAGCTCGATGCGCGGCTCGCGGATCTGCGACGCAATCTCGATGGCTTGCTGCAGCGCTACACCGAGCAGCATCCCGACATCATCGCGGCGCGCAAGCTCATCAAGGATCTGGAAGAACAGCGCAAGCGCGAGATCGCGGATTTGCGCAAGGCCGCCGCGGCGATGCCGACGGTGAGCGTGGCCCAGGGGGGCGGCAGCATGGCCATGCAGGAGTTGGTGCGCATCCTGGCCACGACGGAAGTTCAGGCTGCGTCATTGCGCGCCCGTGTGGACGAGTATTCGTCGCGTTACAGCCAGGCCATGGCGGCGCTGAAGACGGCCCCGCAGGTGGAGGCGGAAGCCGCTCAGCTGAACCGGGACTACGCGATCAACAAGAAGAATTACGAGGACCTCGTGCAGCGGCGCGAGCAGGCGGCCATTTCTGGCGAGCTGGACGTGGCGTCGGGCGTCGCGGACTTTCGTGTCATCGATCCCCCGCGGGCCAACCCGAAGCCCGTGGCGCCCAACAGGCTGCTGCTGCTGGCCGGGTCCATGGCGGCGGCGTTGGGCATCGGGCTGTTCACCACGTTCGCGGCGAGCCAGTTGCGGCCGGTGTTCCATGATGCCAACGACCTGCGGGCGCGTGTGGAGCTGCCCATCCTGGGTGTCGTGACCAGGTTGGTGACGGATGCTGACCGAGCCCGCATGCGCGTGGACTTGATGCGTTTCGCTGCCGGGGCCGGTGGGCTGCTGGTGATGTTTGCCATCGCCTTGACGGTCTTGGCGGTACAACTGAGCCGGCAGGTGGTCTGACATGACGAGCTTGATCGAACAAGCCGCACAGCGGCTCGAGCAATTGCGCCAGGCTGGCGTGGTCTTGCCTGGCGACGCGCCAGGGGTGCCGGCGCCTCAGCCTGCGGCCGCTCCAGCGGTCACGGCGGCGCCAGTGGCGGCGCCCGTTGTTGCGGCCGCGCCCGCCGCCGTGGGCATTTCGCTGGCCGAGGATGGCCAGCATCCCTCGTCCAAGCGCGTCGAACTCGACGTCGTGGCCCTGGCCGCGCAAGGCTTCCTGATGCCCGACACGCCGCGGTCGCAGACGGGTGACCAATACCGCGTCATCAAGCGGCCGCTGATCAAGAACGCGATGGGCAAGGGTGCGGCCACCATCAATCACGCCAACCTGCTGATGGTGACCAGCGCCTTGGCCGGCGAGGGCAAGAGCTTCACGTCCATCAACCTGGCGCTCAGCATTGCCGCAGAGTTGGACAACACTGTCATGCTCGTCGACGCCGACGTGGCGCGACCATCGGTGCTGCGCATGCTCGGGTTGCCGCAGGGGCCGGGGCTGCTCGACGTGCTGGAGGACCGCGTGGACATGTCGGAGGTGCTGTTGCGCACCAACGTCGAGAAGCTGACGCTGCTGCCCAGCGGCACGCCGCACCCGCGAGCGACGGAGCTGCTGGCCAGCGACGCGATGCGGCAGTTGCTGGATGACATGGCCAATCGCTACCCGGACCGCATCATCATCTTCGATTCGCCGCCGCTGCTGCTGACGACGGAATCGCGGGTGCTGGCCTCGCACATGGGCCAGATCATCATCGTCGTGCATGCCGAGAAGACACCGCAGAGCGCGGTGCAGCAGGCGCTGGCGGCCATCGAGACCTGCCCGGTGAAGATGATGCTGCTGAACCAGGCCAGCCCGAACGCAGCCGGTGGCTATGGCTACGGGTATGGCTACGGTTACGGATATGGCTACGGTTACGGTTACGGCAGCAATGACCCGGCGCAGCGCTGAGCCGCGTCGCCTGGCGCTCGCGCTCGCGGCCTGCGCCGCGGTGGCGCAGACCCAGGCTCAGACCCAGACCCAGCAGGAGCGCGGCAGCGGCCAATCGGGCATGCTCGTGCAGACCAGCGTCAGCGTCATGGAGACCTGGACGGACAACCTGCGGCTGAGTGACGTCAACAAGGACGCCGCGCTGATCACCACGGTGTCGCCGGGCCTGCGCGTCGTCAGCAACTCGGGTGCGGTGCGCGGCAGCCTGGACTACGCGCTCAACGGCATCGTGTACATCAAGTCCGATCAGCCGTCGCGTGTGCAGAACTCGCTGTCCGCCAACGGCCAGGCCGAGCTGATCAGCCGCACGCTCTTCGTTGATGTGCGGGCCAGCATCGGGCAGCAGAACGCGTCGGCCTTCGGCCTGCAAAGTGCGCCGACCCTGGGCTCGCGCGGGGCCGTGGACAGCCTGGCCAATCCCAACCAGCATGAGACCGGCACGCTCTCGGTGTCGCCGTCGTTGCGCGGTCGGTTGGCGGGCCTGGCCACCTATGAGCTGCGCGGGGATTTCGCGCGCACCGAGGCGCGTGGCACCAGCCTGGGCGACAGCCGCAGCCAGGGTGGCTCGCTGCGCATCAACCAGGCCAACCCCGGCGTCACCGGCTGGTGGCTGCTGGGCAGCACGCAGAAGGTCAGATCGACAAGCGTTGCGTCCAACCGCAACGACACGGTGAAGATCGGTGTGGACTATCACCCCGACCCGGACTGGAATTTCACCCTCAACGGGGGGCGTGAGCGCACGGACTTTCTTGGCGGCAGCAGCCAGCAAGGCAACACGGGCGGTGTGGCGTCGCAGTGGACACCCACGCCGCGCACGCAGCTGGCGGCCGACTGGCAGTATCACAACTATGGCAACAGCCACAACCTGAGCTTCGTGCACCGCCTGGCGCGCTCGGTGTGGCGACTGTCCGACACGACGACGACGACGCTTGGCAATACCGGCGCGACCGGGGGCGCAGGCACCTACTACGAGCTGTACTACCTGCTGTTCGCGTCGGTGGAGCCCGACCTCGTCAAGCGGGACGCCTTGGTGCGGACCTATCTGCAATCGCAAGGGCTGTCGCCGGATGCCGCCGTCGCTGGAGGTTTCCTGTCGGCGGGCCCGAGCCGCTTGCACAGCCAGCAGCTCGCCATCACGCTGCAAGGCGTGCGCAGCACGCTGTCGGCGCTGGTCAGCCGCACCGTCACGAGCCGGCTGGGCGACAACCTGAACCAGGGCACGCTGGCCAGCACGGCGCGGGTGGAGCAGCGCTCCTACTCGCTGACGGCCAGCCACCAGCTGACGCCGCTGTCGGGGCTCTCGCTGTCGGTGGCGCGTCAGGAGTCGGTCGGCGACCTGGGCAGCCAGTCGACGCACCTGACCAGCCTGCTGGCCTCTTGGAACGCGCGTCTGGCTGAACGCCTGAGCCTGATGGTCGGCGGCCGGCATAGCCGCTTCGACAGCATCACCCCCTACACCGAGAATGCGGTCTACGCGAGCCTGACCCAACAGTTCTGAGATGCAACGACTCGGGCGCCCCTGACATGTACGAAGCCTTTTACGGCCTGAGCAGCAAACCCTTTCAGCTCAGCCCGGACCCCAACTTCTATTACGGCAGCAAGCAGCATCGCCGGGCCAAGGCCTACCTCGACTACGGGGTGTTGCGCAACGACGGCTTCATCGTCATCACCGGCGAGATCGGCGCGGGCAAGACGACGCTGTTGCGCGGCCTGCTGGACAGCCTGAACCGCAGCAACGTCGTCATCGGCAACGTCGTGACGACGCAGCTCGATGCGGAGGACACGCTGCGCATGGTCGGTGCGGCGTTCGGCGTGCGCGTGAAGGATGCGTCGAAGTCCGAGCTGCTCATGACGCTGGAGGCCTTCTTCGTCAGCCAGGTCACGCAAGGCAAGCGCTGCCTGCTCATCGTCGACGAGGCGCAAAACCTGACGGCCCGTGCGGTGGAGGAGTTGCGCATGCTGTCCAACTTCCAGTTCGCGAACCAGTCGCTGCTGCAGACCTTCCTCGTTGGTCAGCCGGAGTTCCGCAACATCCTGCAGAAGCCCGAGATGGAGCAGTTCCGCCAGCGCGTCGCGGCGACCTGCCACATCGGCCCGCTGGACGAAGACGAGACGCAGCGCTACATGGAGCATCGCCTGAAGTGTGCGGGCTCCACCGGCAAGCCCACCTTCGACCACGACGCCTTTCCGGCCATCCACAAGGCCAGCAACGGCATCCCGCGCCGCATCAACCGCCTGTGCGACCGGCTGCTGCTGCTGGGTTTCATGCAGGGGCGCAGCCACCTGACCTTGGCCGATGTGAAGGAAGTGCTGCGCGACATCGCCCAGGAGAGCGAGACACCCCAGCCCAGCGAGGCCAACGCGCTGGACGGCGCGGCTTCGCGCCCGGCTGACAGCCGGCCGGCGCCGCTGGACGGCAGCCTCGGGCCCCTGGACCTCGCGCGGCTGAAGCTGGGCGTGGCCGACATGGATGGCCTGTCCGCCGATCTCGCGGCGCTGAGCGCCGACCACAACGCCGACCGACTGCAGCGGCTGGAGCGCAGCATGATGCGGCTGGAGCGCATCAACCTGCAGACGCTGACGCTGCTGCAGCGCCTGATCGACGCCGTCAAGCAGCACTGACGCTGACCGAGCCCGCCATGCTGATGCCCACCAAGAACCCGGCGCTGCGCAATGCGATGAGCATTGACGTGGAGGACTATTTCCAGGTCTCGGCCTTCGCGCCCTACATCCGCCGCGAGGACTGGAACGGCCTTGAATGCCGCGTCGAGCGCAATGTCGACGCCATCCTCGCGCTGCTGGCGGACAAGCAGGTCAAGGCCACCTTCTTCACGCTGGGCTGGATCGCCGAGCGCTACCCGCAGGTCGTCCGGTCCATCGTGGCCGGCGGCCATGAACTGGCCAGCCATGGCTATGGCCACGAGCGCGCCAGCGACCTCACGCCCGAGGCCTTTCTCGCCGATGTCGGCAGCGCCAAGCGCCTGCTGGAGGACCTGGGCGGCGTGCCGGTCGTGGGCTACCGGGCGCCGAGCTTCTCGATCGGCAAGGCCAACCTGTGGGCCTTCGACGTGCTGCGCGAGGCGGGCTACCGCTATTCCAGCAGCGTCTACCCGATCGCCCACGACCACTACGGCATGCCGGATTCACCGCGCTTCGCCTACCCGGTGCGTGACGGGCTGCTGGAGATTCCGGTGACGACGCTGCGCATGGGCTCGCGCAACCTGCCCAGCAGCGGCGGTGGCTACTTCCGGCTGTTGCCCTACGCGCTGTCACGCTGGATGATCCGCCGCGTCAACGAGGTCGACGGCGAATCGGCCGTGTTCTATTTCCACCCCTGGGAAATCGACCCGGAGCAGCCCCGCGTGGCCGGCATCGATGCCAAGGCGCGCTTTCGCCATTACGTCAACATCGCGCGCACCCAGGGCCGCATCGCCCGCTTGCTGGAGGATTTCCGCTGGGGGCGCATGGACGAGATCTTCCTCGGCCGCGACGCCAGCGCGCGCGCTGCCGAGGCGACGGCGAGCCCGGCCTGAATGAACGCCTCTGTACGCATTGCGCGGCTGGCCGCGCAGGACTTGGCCTTGTCTGCCCGCTGGGATGCCTTCGTGCAAGCCCACCCGCAGGCCACGTTCTTCCATCGCAGCGGTTGGCTGCGCGTCATCGAGAAGAGCTTCGGGCACCGCGGGTTCTTCCTTTACGCCGAGCGTGACGGTGCCATCGAAGGCGTGCTGCCGCTCGTCGAGGTGAAGAGCCGGCTGTTCGGCCACTCGGTGTCGAGCTTGCCGTTCGCGGTCTATGGCGGCGTGGTGGCGCTCAGCGACGAAGCGGCGGCTGCGCTGGAAGCCGAGGCGGAGAGCCTTGCGCGAGGGCAGGGCGCCGACCACCTCGAGTACCGCAACCTGGGCGCCACCCGCCACGCCGACTGGCCGCGCCAGGATCTCTACGTGACCTTCCGC
>JACCDX010450938.1_pt1 | contig 19286 bp, 15 predicted proteins | sample 7449681 | NCBI WGS metagenome assembly JACCDX01 (sample SAMN15323450, study PRJNA562643) | freshwater metagenome | isolation source: river surface water | place: USA:Blue River Watershed | collected 2017-08-18
CCTACGGAAGAACTTTCCCATAAGGTTTTCGTTTATTGCTTGTTCGTTGGCAAGTACATCGTAATGAAACTGCCATTTAATTTCGTAATATGATAAGGATTTTTTGGAAAAGCAAAATTGGATAATTTCTCTTTCAAAATGTTCAGCATTTCCAGCTTTAACTTCTGATTTAATCCATTCGTTTGATGAATAGTACTTCTCCCAATCAGATGCTTTTTTTACAACTCTCCTACGAGTCTTTCCTTTAAGGGGTTTTAATCTACGAGTTTGTGTAAGTTGTTTTTTACCTATATAGAATTTGCCAGTTGGGATATGTATCATTTTATAGACAAACCCAACCGCACCTTCAGGTGTGTTTTCTTCTGTAACAATATTTCCATTAAATTTCCAACTCATTGATTATTTTTTAAATGCATCCGAATACTTTTTTGTAGTATTCACTGCACCTTTTCTAGCTTTAGTAAGTCTAGTTTCATCTTTTGATAAATCTCTACCACCATCGGCATTAATTGGAGTTTTATCACCACCTTTTATGTTTGCTGCTCCTGTTTTAGGCCCAGTCGTACCATATAAATCTAATATTTTTGACATTTTTATATTGTTTATGTAAGTATAAATATAACCTTATGTATCGAAACGAATAATAAAGTTTATTGGATAGTTTGGTTCTGATTTAATTGGTTGTGGTAATTTTGCAACTGCAACCATATTTAATTCATTATCATATAATCCAATTGTTGTAATATATGGTGCCAAATAAGAACCAGTTGGGTCTATTGAACCACTATATTCGAAATCATCAAAACTACCATATTTAGTAGTATCCAATTTAGAAACATATGGATATTTTGCATTTCTTACATACTTTATACCAGCATCATAGAAAGTTGCTTCAACTAAATCATTTGGTTTTTGTCTAACAACACCAGGTCTATTTATTATTTGTGTAAATTTCTTACCACCATCTTCAAATACAGCCGAAGGATTTTGTGAGTAATTAAATTCACTTTCCAATACTGATATGAATACTTCGTTTTCAAATATTGTTTTTGTTGAACGAAAGTTTAAAGTAAATTGAGATAATACCGAACCACTAACTATATCTTTGGTTATAACAATAAGACCCCTATCATAAAATATGTTTCCTTTTATATTACTGCCAGAATCAATAAGGTTTGAATATCCATCATCTGTATAAGTTCTACCCAATTGTTCATCTTCCAAAGTAACTGTTCCAATTTTGATTCCTTCTCCATAGTATATTTGTGGTATTGATATTACTGCAATATCATCTTCAATTACTCTTTCATTCTTAGATGCATATGAATGTCTTTTACCAACTTCCGTTAATAGTGAAGATGTCTCTGGATTTAAATAAAATTGAGATTTAATTGATTGATAAACTAATTTCTTTACTAATCCGTGACTTTTAGAATCACTATCAACATCAATAAATGTATTAACTCCGTTTTCACCAAATACTGGATAAACATCGTTTTCGTCTAATGTCCATTCTTTGTAAACCTTTAAGGGTCTAACAATGATATCGGATTTTGGAATTTCTTTAAGCATCTAATCTTTTGATTTTATATAAATATTCTACAAATGAAAAACCCCCATTTAAGGGGGCTCTCATATTATATTAATTTTTAATTAGAATGATAATTTCACTTTAATTAGAACCTCTTTATCAAATGATTTAACAATTGGTTGAGAAGTTTTAGCTACTGCAATCAATTCGTTTGCATCATTCAATAAACCTACCGTTGTAATAAACGTTTGTGGGTCAGTTTCAAATGTTGGTTCAGTAAAGAACCCATCTGCATCAATATATGTGGGATTGTTAGAATAATTAAATTGTCTATTTGTTGCTCTTACAAAGAAATGCTGAGTAGAAATGTTTTCAGTTCTACGAGCTTCAAAATCTTTACCATGCTTAATTGCGTAATACAATCTTTTATGGTTTTCCATATCTGCCGCTGTTGAATCTGATGGTACTAATGAACCCACCGTTTGGAATGCTTCATTAAATACGTTACCAACTACATTACCAACCGCCTTAGCGTTAAGTATGATAATACCTCTATCAGGATAGAACTCACCAAAACCTTCACCAGAAGTTGCATCAGTTGTCGTATTTACAGTTGCTTCACTTTGAGTTCCTAAATTCAATGAACCAGAAACTACTTTAAATACATTACCACTTAATCCGTAAGAATCACCGAACTTCTTACCGCTATTATCGATAAATGTAAATAACCCATTAGAACCAGAAAGTTTTAATGACCAGTTACCAGCATCCATTTTTTCTCTATATCTTGCTCTAGCTATATTGATTATATAAATACCATTTGCATCAGTTGAAATTGCAGATGAATTATCAAATGAGAATTTAGTATCAGTTGGGTCTAACAACATTGATTTATACTGAGCGTATGTTGCTTTAGTTGGTAATAATGCATTATCATCAGCCGATAAACTAACAGAACCACTACCATCAACATGTCCATATGCTACTGCAAATTGAACTTCTTCAGTTTCACTTGTCAATGGATTTTGGTCATACACATTGTAATAATACTTACCGCTAGTTGCAGTTGTTTGTGATGATGCAGTGTAGAATACATTCAATGAACCAGAATCATTTGCCCATAATCCAGTTGTTACTATTTCTACCTTAGCGTTTACTTTATCAAATTCACCAAATCTTTTGTAAATACCAGTTACAGTATCACCTACTGTTGATATTTGTTGCCCAGCAGGTAATGCCGAGTTTAAAAGGGTTACAATTTGATTAGTATCAATTGTACCAGAATTAGCTAAAGCTGCTATTTGGCTGGTTATCGATGGTGTGTTTATTAATGCCATTTTATATTTCTATTTTATGCTTTATAAGTTACGATTACAGGGATAGTTTGAGAACCTCCAGTTTCGTTTCCGTAAACAGTGATTGTAGTTGATACATCCACAGTTAAGTTTGGATTTGGAGTAAATCTGAATTCTAAACCAGTAACTACTTGTGCCGTTGTTGTTACTTCTTCACCTAAGAACAATGTAGTTCCCGTACCAGCTGCTCCTCTACTTACTGTCAGAGTACCGGCTCTTTGGTCTGCTAACAACATAGTATATCCAGCATTTGTATTTCCAGAAGGTGAAGTTGTTGGTAATAATCCCACAGCGCCTTCACTTTGGTTTACACTAATTGAAGGTACACCTAATCTTATAGTTGGGATTTGAGTTGTTCCTTTTGGTAAAGTAACTAACTTATATCTCAATACTTGAGTTTCATCAGGAGATGCTTCCGTAATAGGGATAGCTCTGATTGCTGAATCATAATAAGCCGAACCTTTTGGGTGTGCAGGCTCATATAATGTATAATCAATCTCATCATCACCCAAAGCGAACTTTGTAATGTTTAATGATTGGCCGGATGCTAACTTTTGTCTACCTTTTTTGGTAAGGATTGCATCTACGGTGATTTCGGTGTTATCTAAATATGCCATTTGATATTGTTTTTTAATCTATTTCTTAAAATAAATATAACTATTTAATATTTTCAATTATTAATCAACTTCTAATATTGGTTCACCACTACCTCTACCAGTCTTAGCCACTCTAAGAATGTTAGGATTAGTTGTAAATGTTTCTACTGCATCTAAACCATCAGGTGTAGTACCTGCGGTCTGTTGAGAACCCATAAAGTAAGAACGTTTCATACCTTCCGATAAATTACTTACAAATTTATAGTGTGTTGGTAAATATCCATTCAATGCCTGTACTTCTACCACCTCATTTCCAATAGAAACACTACCACTCCACGCCATAGTACTAACTTTGTACTTATACTTTGTAGTAGGTACTTTAACATACTTAACTCTCTCACCCGGATATATTAATGAACGAGTTGTAGGATATCCAGCTACTTGAGTATTGATTTTTTGAGTATATTGTTCTTTTACAATAAATACACTTTCTCTACTTCCAGTATGGTTTCCAAATACATCATCGTAGTAATAAGTTTTAGAAACTCCATTCTTTGCGTATAACCCATATCCTCTATTAGCTAATGAGTTTCTATCCATTCCGATTTCGGTAAATGTAAACGAATCAGCCTCTCCAGATAAACTACTACCAGTAGGTACTTGAATTGCTACCGAATACATTGGTGCACTTGCTTCTAATGTTTGAGTGATAGATGGTATAATTGTTTCGTAACTTGGATTGGATGTTTCAAATGTAGTTTCTTCTAAATCAATAGTAGCAATATTATTACTAACAGTAGTATTAATAGAAGTTACATCTCTAATATCTAAATCCGCATCTTTTGGAATTGATTCCGAATCAACATATATATCATCTTGCGTATTAATAGATGTTGCAAAATCGTTTCTTAAAGATTCTGGTTTGTTCCAACGAGTCTTACTTCTTTCTAAATAATGCGGTTCAATTAATAAACCCTTAGATATATTTGTTCTAGCAGGTGCCAATTCACTTAATACCTCAAACAAAGATTTATCAATATATTTAACCAATCTGATATATTCGTAGATATCTCTATTATCTAATCTTTCAAAATAGTATCCTCTAAGAATATCCAATTGTCTATATGAATCTTTGTATTCATCACCATAATCACCGATATAGTTATCAATATTAAAATCACCAAATGCTTTTAAGATATCCATATTTAACTCCTTAATTGGAGAAAAGAATAATCCCAAACGATTTGAATCTATTGGAGCTCTATCAAATGATTTTTTAGTTGCTCTTTGTTTATATGATAAATCCGTTACTAATGTTTGTTCTTCAAAACGAATCTTATTAGAAACATTAAATCCTAAAGATGGAACATTTGCAGTTACAGTTCTATCGTATGGAGTGTATTGATATGGATAAGCCGAAGCTGAATACATATTACTTGCCGATGCAAATGGTTCTCCATAGTTATCACTAATAGCTACGTTTTTAATACCTATATTTTCAGTTATTGTTCTATCTTTTGGATATTCAAAATCTAAACGGAACATTAAATCTTTTGTAGATGAATCATAATCATTACCATTGATTGCATCAGGGAATAAAGTATGATTTTCAAACTTACTTCTTTGTAAAGGAACTGTCCATAAACGGAATTCATCTACATTACCTTCATAGCCATTACCACCTATTTGCAAATAAGAACCAGTTTCCCATTGAGTATCGACGGTTGCAATAGACATACTAACTGAAGTTATTATTCTACTACCATTTGATGTTGCTAACCAAACTTCAAACCAAGAAGATGAATCTGGATTGTTGTGTCTATTAATTGCTACATTAGAATAGTATTCGGTAGATATTGGAAAATCTAAACTATTAGTTTTCCAATCAGGTCCTAAAACATATTCTATTGATGATGTTATATATTCATTACCACTTGATGTAACTTCAAAATATGTACTATTTGATTGGTCACCACCAAAGTTTAATTCTATTCTACCAAATGAACCAGTTGTTTGAACTAAATCCAAACTCCACTCACTTCCAGATATTAAAGAATATTTTGGAGATGGGATTTCAGCTGGTAATACTCTAAACTCTATTGAATTTGGGTAGTCTGCCGTAGAACCAACAACATGCCAAGGTACTTTTACATTTGAACTACCATTACCATTCAAATCTCCTTTTAAGTAAATTGCTGCGGTTCTATCATCAAATGTAAATTTAGAAACACCACCTGCCGTTGGGTCTTGCGGACCACCAAACTCCATTATAGTCAACATAGATTGTGGTACACCATAACAAGCCATAATAGCTTTCATAGCTCTAGCAGTACCCTTATGTTTTAATAGGTATGGTAAATTGTTTAGAATTCTTCTCCAAACTTCATCATTAGCATCTGCTAAAGACATTGAATATTTTTGGAATCCATCTTTATATTGTCCAAATGCATATTCCCATAAGAATGGTGAGTTGAATGCTTTCTTAGGATTCCAACCAAATGATTGTAACAAATTTGAAACTAATTTGTTACTAAATCCTTTAACTTGCTTATGCTCTAAATTTTTTGTTTTAGATAGATTTTTTATATAAGCCCACACAATATCAAAGTGTTGACCAATCATATCTAAGAATACTAAAAAATCATTGTTGTTATAATCTTCTCTTATAAATTCAGGTATATTGTTTACTAAATAATCTGGATTGTATTTATCATACTCTGCTGCTAAATCAATTAGAGAACCATACCACGCCGTAACTTCACTATGATTAGTTGCTCTTAATATGTAAGTACCCAATCCAGTTATAGGATGTACATATAATTCTTTTGGATATGCTAAATCGTTTGTAGATGTATATAGGAAATTTTCAAAGCCATCAAAGTTTCTAAGAATTCCATTTATTGTTTCTAATAATTTTTTAGCTTCATCAGCTCTAGCTACACTTGTAAATTGTGCTCTCTCCCATTGAATTTCAAAAATACCATCTTCAGTAATTGTTTGATAACCATCTTGCGTTAATAATCCACCATCAAATCCTTCATATTCAGCATTAAATGTAGTTGTTAAACCTTCATACTTTGCTTTATATGTTTCTAATAATCCAACTTTATAAAAGAAATTATTTACTCTTTCTTCAGCTGAACCAAAATGGGAAAAATTATTAAACATATAAGTAGAACCACTTACATATTCAATATTTAATATTGTGGTATCTATACCAGTACCCTCCAAATATCTATTTATTAAATTGGTAGATGTTTCAGAACCGCTAGCTATTAAATCATCAAATACTTGATAAGCTACCCCATTATTTTCTTCTAATGTAAAATTAGGTCCTTTTAACGGAGGGCAATATGATTCATCAAACCCATTAATTGTTATAGTTTCTACAATTGGATTTGATTGTAATTTGGAAATCCAAACTTGTTGGTTTGGTTGTACTGATGTTGGTAGAGGTTCGTATAATTTTAATATTAAAGAATTATCATTACCAACCCAAGTTGTTACTACTTTATTATCGCCATTACCCAAATGCAATAAATGCGTAAGATATTTTGAAGATTCATCATCAAAAACTTTATCATCAAATTGAGATATAAATCCATCTGCTATTCTAGATATTGCTGTGTCTCTTGGTATTGTTAAATCACCGTTATCCAATTGTATTGTGATAAATTCTTCTTTACCAATTACAATTTCATTACCTTGCTCATTATATGGTACTAATTTTAATACCATACTTATCAAATCATCACTCTGAGGTGCTTGTACACCATCTAATGATAGTAATTGTAAAAAGTTTAAATTTACTTCACCATTTGATGTTGCTTTTATAAAGTTGCTACTACCTACTTTATAAATTCTGACATAATCAGTATTAACTGATTCGTAACTTATAGTAAAGTCCACATTAGCGCCAATGTAATCAGGCCCTTTTATTAAAGAAGGATATTCTATATTTCTAATATCAGGAACGCCAACATAAACTGCATCTACAACATTTATTGCAAATTCAATTGGCTGTCCATCACCTTGTGAATTTTTTGGAGTTAATATAACTTTATAATTTCCAATTGTTGTAAATACTTTTGAAGGTATTAATATTACTACTCTATCACTATCACCTAAATTATCAAAATTGTAAACAATATTATTAATTCTTAATTCAATAAAATTTGTGTTTACATTTCGTAATACTCCAATTGGAACATCTGCTTTTGAATTTATATTATACTCTTTCTTTTCATTATCAATTAATGATATTATAGGAGTATTTACATTTATTGTTTCAAATGGTTCTGTTGTTATAGATACACCAATTTGAGAACCATCTAATGTTAATTTAGTAGAAATACTTTGCGTATCATTTTCTGCTGATAATGTTTTTGGTTCAAATACATCAGATTGAATTTGTATAGTTTTTACCCTAAACGAATTTATATTAGATGTTTGTAGTGTAATCAAACTACCCGCTTCGGCTACTATATTATTTACGCCCGATTTTAAACTGATTCTTTCCTTAATTGTTGAACCATCGCTTATTATAGCTATTGCAGAATCATCACTTCCATCTAAAGATATAATTGTAGATTCAATTGATTTTATATCTTCAACAGGAGTTATATTATTTGTTTCTAATTTGAAAGAAATATTGTTAATCTTTTCACCAATATTATCATACATTTGTTCAAACTCATTATAAAAACGCTTTATACTAAGTTTATAATATGGTGTGTTAGAATATATTGGATTGTTTGATTCAAATGATGGTAAGCTATTAAACATAGCCAATCCACTAACTCCAAAATTACTTCCCATTCCACCAAAAATAGAAGAAGCTGGATTTATATTAAAATTTGGTGTATTATTATATTCACTATTTGGTACTAATGTTATTATATATTTTTCCGAAGATTTGTATCCGCTCTTTTCAACAGTTACAACTCTATCACCTCCACTCAAAATATCAGATAAATTAATGTTTATAGTATTTGGTGTTGTTTTAAATGTATTTTCACCATTTACTAAAATAGATGCATTCGGAATATCAGATGAAACACGAACTACATATGTATCATTTGATAAAGGTGTTCCCGGTGTATTAGTAATTACAACAGAACTACCACCACCAGTTGATACAGCGCCACCACCGCCGCCTCCTCCATCTGCACCAAGTACTTCTAACGCAATACCACCATTAAATGAATCGTTAGAACCCATTCGGTTATCAAATAATATGTCATCTATTGCTTTCATTAATTAATAATTATTCTTTTATTTTATCTTTGATATTGTCTATTGATTCTACTACCATCCACAGCATCTCTATAAGAGCCACCACCTCCACCGCCTCCACTATAACCACCCCCAGTTGATGGTGGTATGTATGGTGGTTCTTCTTTAGGTGCAACTATTGGAACATTTGGTTCTGGTATTTGCTTTTTAATTTTTTTATCCAGTTCTAATTCAACATCAGTTTGTACTAATTTTTTTACCTGTGCTGTTTTTATTATTGGTGATGTGGTATCTACTATTATATTAGATTCTAATTTTTGCAATACATTACCCACTTCATCAAAAGATGCATCTACTGCTAAATCAAATGTAGCTTTATTAGTAATATCTTGTTTAGGTAAATTATAATTGATTGATGATACTAAAAGTTTTTTACATATTTCAATTATTTCTTTTCTTGATAAGGATATTTTTTGAGTAATACCGCTTGGTTTACCATAATTAATATTATTAAAATCGGATATCTTACCAGTAAATTCATATATAGCTGCTTCTAAAAATTTAGTATGAACTAAGTTAATAAAATTATCAAAACTCTTTATTTTAAATTCACCTATCATTTTATTCACCCAAGCCTCACTATACTTTTGCTTCATATAAGAACCAATTACAGTTGGTGTTATATTTTCTATAAAATTAAATGCTGCATTTATAGTATCATCTCTAAATTCTTGTCCGCTTAAAAACAATCCAAATCTTTCTTCTAATTCTTTATTTATACCAGATTTATTTTTTATTGGAAACAATCTTACTTCTGTTCTTGATGGTGATATTTCTGAAATCCATAATTTATCATCATCGTTTTCACTACCTACTCTTTTATTAAGTAATGTAATTTGAGTTTTAAATATACCATTATTATACCCAGCTTCTCTTAATAATCTCTCAACATCAATAAAATATTCATTTGGTAATTTGTATTTTTGAAATATAGTACCTTCAGCTATTAAGAAATAATCTGATATACTTTGATTAGTCAATGGAATATATCTAACTAACTTACCATCTCGTTGTGGTAATTGATTATCATTTACATCATATATAACAAATTCAATAGCATCAGAATTACTTAATCCAAAAAAAGATTGAAAATTACCTTGCTCAAATATTTTCCTATCATTTGAGTTTATTCGATATCCTTTGTTATCAAGTATTTCTTTAAATGTTTTTATTGCCATTTTATTATATCATTTATGCCCAATTGTAGAATCTAATTTTAAATTCTTTGGTTTCTGTTTTACCTTCCGATGTTATTATTATACTCATAGTAAAATCATATACTGTTGCTTTTGAGCTAGAAAATAATCCAGCACCATGTCTACCAGGTAATGTTCCTAAAAATGCAGATGGTTTAGTCATTTGAAATTTCTTAGTATCACCACCTTTGATTTTAACAGGAAGTGTGAATCCAAAATCAAATGGAGATTGTGTCATTTTTCCACCACTAAATTTAATATCAACTTGAATTTCTTTACCACCAGCTAAAGCAGATGATGCAATTATATCAAATGCGCTTCTATATGTATTTGAGAATGGATTACCAGATGCTGCGAATTTTCCAGCCGTAGAAAATCCACCACCATAATCCATAGAAATCATAATACCCTCAACAGGAGATTTTGTCGGGTCACCAGCACCATCAAATAATATACTTGCCAATTGACCAGTGGAAAGTGCGCCAGCTGCCAATGCTTGCTCTTTAGCAGATACAGCTTCTCTTAAAGTACTCAACTCTTGCTCCAAAGATTGATTTCTAGCAAAAAGAGAAACTCTCTGAATTGCTTCTAATGTTCCTTTTTGTATTGAATTTTGCAATTCAGTAATCGTACTAGTAACCTTAGATGTTAATTGAGTAGATTGATTTTGAGAAGAAGCCACATTTAAATCCTTCAAATCCAATTGTACTTTTAAACTTTCAGATACAATTTCAACATCTTGAACTTTAGCTCTTAATGTAAAAACTTCAGTAGTTAATTCCTCAACCTGTGCAGTTAAATCAATTACAGATTGTGTTACTTGATTATATATTGGTCTTGGAATTCTATCATCAATTGGTGGTGGTGCTACTGGCAATAATTCAAATATTACAGTATCAATTGATTTTATTAATTCATTCTGATTGTATTTTGGTTTTACCAATTTGGCTGATATAACACCATCAGTATTACTTGTTTGTTCAAATGTATGGATACCAAAATCATTTTTAGTTTTAATAGCAGACGAACCACTAACTAAAAGTTCACTTATTAATGTTTCATTTTGTAATCCAGTTTTCTGAGCCATTTTAATTTTTTACAATACTAAATGTTATATCTTCATCAAAATATTGAGTGTTACCATCAATAGTTACTTTGAATTCTATTTTATATGTTCTACCAGCTTCCCAGTTAGAAAGATTTAAATTTATGTAGTTACCATTCTCATCACAACTAATTTTAGAGTAATCTGAAAACGGAACAATAATATCATCCGATGCAACATCCTTAATTTGATAATAAGATGTTGTTGGTAGATATTGAGATGTACCATAAGAAAACTGATTAGTAAATGTTTTTACTGGATACAATTCTCTAGCAAAAATTCGTATCTTTGGATTAGTACCAACTTTAATTTCACTTTTTAAATTTGTAACACCAACTTTAATATCTTCTGCAGTCAGTGCACTTAAAGAACCAGTTACAAACGATTGGTCATCCCAACCTATTCTAATTTTTGGTTGGTATATTGTATTTGTTTCTTTACTAAATACTTTTATTGCACCATAGTCTTGAGTATCAGCTTCTTTATCAACTGCATGTCTTAATATAATACCATCATTTGGAATAGAACCACTCATCCAACTTCTTAATAAAGATTTAACATCCATATTAATATCGGCAGTTTCATAGTTAAAATTTTGAGAGGCTTGATATCCAGTCCACCAAGTACCACCAACTCCATTATTTACACTAGCTGCCGTACCAGCATTGAAATTATTTTGAAGCCACTCTAATTTAGAATCACCTTCTCTATAATTCCAAGTCACACCAGTTGTTGATATATTATCAAAACGAGTACCTTTACCCATTTCCCAAGCACCAGAAACCGCATTAGCGTAAATTGTATATTCTAATGGAATTTCTTCACTCTTTGTTTCTTTTAAAACAAGAGTTGCTTCATTCATTTTTAATGTATTATTTGATAGAGATGCCGATAGGTATCCTACTTCAAATTTTAATAAAGCATGTGCTATATCTTTTATGTTACCATAATATAGTTTGCTTATTTCTAATACCTCATCTAAACCAGTATTTTGATTTGGTTGTTGGAGATATACCGTTGCATCTTTTGATGCTGTCATAAAATAGTATGCCATTATCTTACTCTACCTTTAATGTCTGCATCAGGAAACTTAATTTCAAAAACTGATGGGTCTAAGGATGGATACACAATCTTATCTTTAGTTGCCGCATCTATATTATATGAATTTGGTGAATATTGTCCACCGCATTTATTTGTTACTTTAATCATTGGTACTGATTGAACTCCTTCTATATTTGCTAATAATAATTCCACTTCACTCAAATTTATAGTTTGATTGAATTGCCAATTATCAACATTAAAATATTCTTTTAGTTCTATTATTGCTTTTGTAAGTGTTTCGTTTTTATTATAATTTGGATAAACTATAATTTCAAATTCCAAACCTATATTAATTATAAATCCATCATTTATATTAATACCATCAGTAAGCATTCTATATTCATTAAAATATGTTTTAAGATTTTCTTTTACCGCTCTATTCAGATTAGTTAAATGTCCGTTTACATCATATCCTAACAAATACAAATTAATTGCAAATGGATTATTTTTTTCATTCTCATTTGATGTCTTACCAATTAAAAATTTATTGATTTCACTTTGAACACTAGCTTGCGTTGGTTCTTCGGAATCTGGCTTATTAACAAAACTCATAACCAAATCGGTAAATTCTTGCAAATGATTTGGTGATGCTAATATAGAAGATGGAGAGTTATTATCTAAAGTACCATCCGCAACAGCATAAGCTTTAGCTACCGAACCAAATTTAGTTGGCATTGATAAAGCTCTTATTTGATAATCCTTTGCAGTTACTGCTCTATTTTGTGCACCAAAATTTGCTAATGCATTTTGTCTAATTTCTTCAATAGTTTCCGCACCTCTACCACCTACCGCAGGAACTTCATTATCAACCGCTAATGAATTTTTTGCTGAATTATATATAACTCTTTCAGCTGCATTAAATAATGCCGTATTTTCTTCAAACTCTACGGAATTTATTTTTGTAAGTTCTCCAGTTGGAACATTTGAATCAACACCACCACCAGTATAATATTTTACAGTTATTGTTGTATTGGCTGGTGATGTTCCGTATGTTTTTGTTTTTAAGAAATTTGTTGGGTCAAATGACTCTTCTAATCTACTAATAGAGTTTGGTAATCCTAATCCAACATTCTTAAGGTTTGGTATTAATTGTTCATCAGATGCCGTTGGGTCACCAGCTCCAAATTGAATAGTTGTTGTACCATCTTCATTTATTTTAACAGTAAATCTTTTTGGAGTTTTTATTGTTTTTAAAATATATGGAACTGTTGATTTAAATTGATATAAATCTGGGTCATTTGATTCAATATTTGGCTGGTCTAAAAATACCATTTCTTGTGCCAAATATGGTACTTCATAATATTTGTTATTATTACTATCTCTTACATCATATATTTGAATAACATTTGTTTCATCTAAATTTATAATTTGAAATGCTTCATAGTTACCAAAATCAACTTCTTTCAATTGTCTTTCTGCTGATATTACTTGAACATATTTTTTTATCAAATAGAATGTTGCTTCTCCGGTATTTATATCTCTTTCATATATTACAATTTCTCTATCAGTTTCATTTGAAAAATCAACAACATCGGTTGTTATAAATTGAACATTATTTTTTGATGAAGCTACAGTCATACCTTCCTTAATACGAAGATAAAATCTAGCATCAGGTTCGTTATTTACACCAGTTCCAATTGATGGTACTAATTGATAAACAGATAATGTTGATATTGCAGGAGATGTTACTTTTGGTTTATATCCTAAAAATTGAGATAATGCTATTACACTTTGAATATCTTCAGCGTATGGCATTAATGATTCTTTTAAAGTATCATCTGTATAATATGATAGTACATCTCCAATATATGATGCCATTTCAATAAACATCATACCAGGAGATGATTCATTAAAATCAGAATATGTTTTTGGGAAATAAGTTTTACTAAATTCAATTAGATTCTCTCTAAAGCTTGCAAAATCTTTATTAAGGTATTTTATATCCTTACCTTTATTCTTAAAGTTTTTATTTATTGTGTTTATAGCCATTTTTTATACTTGTGCATTAAATGTTACAGTTTCCAAATTTGCGGTATCACCTACTCTAAAAGAAATAGAAACTTCTACGCTATTTGAATTTTTTAATTCGTTGGACTGATTAATATCGATATTCTCAACAGTAACATATGGTAACCATGTAGCCATAGCATCTATTATTGTATTTTCTATCTTATCAGCAAATTCCTCATCGTTTATTTCAAATAAAAGTTCTTGCAATCCACTTCCAAATTCAGGTTGCATTAATCTTTCATATTTTTTAGTAAGTAACAAATTTTTTATATTAGACCTAACTTGGTCTACTGTTTTAAAACTTTGGTTAAATGCCGTATTACCTATTTGAATTGGCAAAGTGATACCAATAGCATATTCTTCATATTCTTTTGTATCAATTAATATCTTTTTACCAAGTACAATAGCCATTATTTCTTTTTAAATCTTTTAACAAGTTCAGAATAATCTCTATTCAATGCTTTATCTAATTCAGGTACTCCAGTGTTTACACCTAATCCAGTTGGAGAAGGTCCTTTTGCTAAATCACCATAACCCATTTTCTCAGCTATTGCAGTTCTACCTACAATTGAACCCATATCGCCTTGACCAAAATTCATTGTTCTGAATCCACCATCGCCAGTTGCAGGTGCCATTGCGGTTTCGTTTAGAATTTGGTTAATCATTGGATTTTTACTAAATTGCTTTGTAGGAACTACTTTTTGAGTAGTAGATTCTACAATAGGTTCATCCTCTAACATAGCCTTAGCCATTGATAATCCAGTATTTTTAGGTTTTACAGCCGGTTTACTACCTTCAGCTATAAGTTTTTTCATCTCAGCCTTCACTGTTTCCTTAATTAATGCTGGAAGTTGTTCTTTTAATTCCTCTTTAATAAGGATTTGTATGGCCTTTAATAGTTTATCAGTATCCATATTATCTTATTTGTTATGTTTATAAATATTTGAATTGATTATTTTAAGAATTAAGTCCAAAGAGTTGGGTCTTTTTGTAATTCTGTCCAATATTTTGTGAATTTTCGTATTCTATCATCCAATCCGTTATACCCACCATTTATTTTTTTAGTAACTACTTTAATACTTGTTGTAGTATCATCTACACATCTTTTAGCTAATTTATTACTTTTCCAAAACATACATGCCGTATCTGCATAATATTCAGATGCAACAATTGTTGGATTTCCTTCAAAATCAGCTCCAGCCACAGGCCCAAACTTTCTATAATTTGCTCTACCAGTTAATTGTATATATCCTCTACCTTTGTATCGAACACCATCGCCAGGTTGAGTATTTCCCAAATCAGTTCTACCCTCATAAGCTGCTCCAGACGCAAGTTCTTGCTTATATATAAATCCACCGGATTCATGGTCACATTGTGCTAAGAAATGCGCTCTTTCTAAATTAGTAGTACCAATTCCATATTTTTTCATTGCAGTAACTAATGCATATGGTACTTTTACTTTAGTTTTATAGTTTGGTTCAGGTTGAATACCACCCTTTGGTTTATCTTCTTCTGATAATTCTGGGTCTGGTTCGTTTTGCGCATCTTCTACAAATTGAATTTCTGTTTCTTCTATTTGGTCAAAGGTTGGAGGTTCTGAATCTTGTGGTATTTCGAATCCGGCTATTGTTGCTTCATTTATATCGGCTCCTTCTAATGTAGCATTGTCAGATGCTAATAATTGAGCATCGTTCATTTCTATTTCAGTTGTATCAACTTCTTCTATTGGGGAAACACTACTACCAGGTTGTGCAGGAGTTACAGTGTATCCTGTCCATAAAATAATACCAGGTCCGGGAGTTTGCGCAGGTGGATATAGTGATACGGTATTGATTACCCCACCTATTGTTGATAAATGTGCTGTTGCATAATTAATAAAATCATCTATTATTAAGCTCGTATTATTATTTGGAGATATTATTGACATATTATATTATTCACTTGGTAGTACATATCCAACTATTCCCTTTTTGTTAGGAGTTTTTCTAAATACACCAACTCCATTCCTATTAAATCCACCACCAGAAGTATTTCCTTCAATTGTTGTTATAATACCATTTTCAATTTTCTCAACAATACCAATGTGATGTGCATCGGAAGATGAACCATATAAAATAGCTGCTCCTACTACTGGAGTTTTACTAAATAAATTATTTTTCTTTGCCCAACTCATCCAAACATCACAAGATGCACTACCAGGTTTTGGATATCTTGCTCCGGCCGATTTATACCATGTAGTAACTGCGGCAGCGCACCAATATGCAGGTCCATTTATTCCCGTATTTCTTAACATTTCCAAAACCCTAGCTCCAGAGTTTTCAGGTTTATTTGGTGGTAATGGACTTTCAGTTGTACCTATATCTCTTTTAGCAAATTTTACTATTTTTAAACCTATATTTAATAATTCTTCTTTATTTGGTTCTGTTTCCGGTTCTTCTTCTTCTACTACATCTACAAATTCTTCATCAAATGGTGCTGAGAAGTTTTCACCTGTTTCTAATCTGGCTTCTTGAAATTGTATTTGCTCCTCAACCGCTTGTAGTTTAAATTCAGCTTCTTCCGATGGATTTTCTTGTATTTCTTCTTGTAATAATTCTTGCTCTTGCTTTGCCGCCTCTAAATCTTCTTTAGCTCCAATAGTTTCTTCTTCTGTCATTATTTGAGAAACTTCTATTGCGGTTGGGGTTGAAATTGATAATGGTGGTTGCCAAACACCAACATTGTTTACTAAGTTAGAAACTATCGAAACATTTATAGTTGAACCTGGTGCTGGTATTGTTGGTATTGGAAATTCGTTTAAAATAGCTCCTCCCCAATATGCTTTTACACCATTTCCCATTTCCCCAACTAAATCATATGGACCTGTTGATGATTGTCCTTTCAACAAAGCTGCTTTGAATATTTGAGTCATTGCCTCAACATTACCTTGCTTAACTGCAATTCTATTTACACTATCACCACCACGTTTAACTGCGGCATCATATTCAGTAGCCCAAACTTTTGCAATAGTATCTATATCCTGAATTGCGTCTGGGTTATTTGCATATCGTAAAATATTATCTTTAAATATTTGCCAAGACATATTATGCAGTTTGATTTAACTTACTCAATATACCATCCAATTTAGATTGTATTGATGCAAATGTTGCTCTATTAACAGGACCTATTGCACTTGGGCCGGATGGTGTTAGGTATTGTTGGTCTAATATTGCTTGAAGTAATTCATTTAATAATTCTACTAATTTTTTACCTTTAACCATTGCTTCCAAATCTTCACTTCCCAAAAATATAGAACCCTTACCACTTACTATATTAACATCTCTGTCAGCAGTTACAATATTAATATCATCACCAACACTAATATCCATACCTAATTTAGTGTCAATAGAAACGGCACCATCTGATACTATTCCAAAATTCTTTTTAGAATATATCATTGTTTCTGCGTTCTTTGATGAAAGTATTATTCTTCCTGAACTTAATAACATCTGGTCACCAATTAATTTTGGTAAATCACCAAATGAATCAGGTTGTGTTTTGAAATCAGATTTTCCTTTATCATCAACGGTACCAGGAATAAATCCAAGTTGATGTTGGCCGGAAGTCATAGCTATAATACTACCATCACGATTTATATCTTCTTCAATACCAACACCTCTTTCTTTTTTATTATTTTCAGAAGATTCTCGATTTCTAATTATAAGTGTTGGTGCATATGCTGGTTTTCTATTTCCGTTTTCATCTTGCTCACCATTTAAATTATTATAAGCTGAAAATCTTATGGATTGTCCAAATCTACTTTCTATTAAAGTATCACCTTCATATAACTTTAACTTATGTACGCCCGTTTGTGGTTGGTAGTAAGCTCCAAAAGAACCACCATCCTTTGATTCATCTTGATTAGTACCTACAATTTTAGTTTGTGCAGTAGATTGATAACCAGTTACCGTTTGCTTTTCATCTTTTTCAGCTGAAAAGTTTTTTGCGTTTGAATTTATAAATGCGGTTTCGGTGGGGTTATCATCGATACCAATTCTTCTATAATAAAAATTACCTTGCTCACCTTCATAAATTTCAACTTGTTCATTTAATATTGGTAAACTTTTAAAATTCTTATCAAATGGATTTGCTTTTGGTAATTGTTGTGCAGGTATTGATAAATCACTACTCTGCCTATATCGTATTTGTCCAATAGATTGTGAGCCTAATTTATCTGCTTTTGCAAGAGAATCATTCTCATCAAGTATTATATGAGCTACAAAACCTACTTTTTTAGTTAAATCTTGCTTTTCTACATTTACATTATTATTTGCTGATATCCTACTTAACCTATCCATATTACTTCATTTTCTTTTTTAATTCTTCCATTTCAAACTCCAAATCATCCACTCTTTCAACTTCTTCTTTAGTAGTTTCTAAATCTCTAAGTAATTGTTCCTTCTCAAATGGTGATAGGAATCCTTCTTGTCCTTCAGTCTTTTTATCAGCTGCTACAATCTTAGTTGCAATGGCTGCTAACTTAACTAAATGGTCATCGTTTCTAATTGAACTATCTATTAGTGAATTGATTAATGGTCCTAAGTTTCCCATATCGCTTGGACTTCTAACCATATTTTTTAAATCATTGATTAAATCGCTGATTCTTGCTTTCTTATGTACTTGGTTGTTGTATATATCCTGAAATAAGTTATTTAAAGACTTGCCAGGAAATAATTCGAAATCGTTTGACATATTAATATATTTACATTTTGTATGTATATAAATATGGTTCTATTAAAATGTTGAAATTAAACTGCTATTACCTCAATCGTAATCTTTGGTTGATATCCTTCAGGCAATTGTCTATTAATACCTTTGAATTCGTTTACTTTGTTCTTAAAGTATGTTATTTGTAATATCTTATCAGTTAGGTTCATTACAGTTTGAGATGATGTAGACATTTCTTTTGTATCTCTTTTCATATTAAGAGCCGGTCTATTTGGAAAGTATTCCTTTCTCATAGCTTGTGCTATTGCTTTCCAATCTTCTACCTTATCAACCGATTTCTCAGCTGATATCTTTCTCAATTTTGAACTTAGATATTTTTCACCATGGGTA
>JACCDX010695503.1_pt1 | contig 19286 bp, 22 predicted proteins | sample 7449681 | NCBI WGS metagenome assembly JACCDX01 (sample SAMN15323450, study PRJNA562643) | freshwater metagenome | isolation source: river surface water | place: USA:Blue River Watershed | collected 2017-08-18
CCGTGTATCAAACCGGTCGCCGTCGGTGGCGGTAACTAAGAGGAGTCAGAAATGGCGTTAACACCAGAAGTAAAGAAAGAAATCATCGCAAAGTACGGCTCATCAGCTACCGATACCGGAAGCCCTGAAGCCCAAGTTGCACTTTTGTCTCGTCGTATCGATGACATCACAACACACTTGAAGTCGAATCCACATGATCACCACAACCGTCGTGGTCTGTTGTTGCTCGTAGGTCAGCGTCGACGCATTCTTCAGTACCTATCAAAGACAGATATCAATCGTTATCGCGCAATTATCGAAAAGCTCGGTATTCGCCGCTAATTAATTTACCTACCCACCAACACTCTTGATACTTGGAGTAATGGTCCTCGGTAGTGGTTTCCGCAGTACATGTTTGTACATGGTAATTGCGTGAGCTTCGATCGAAGATTCATTCTCCTTACATCAGCTCGAGTCCGTGGTGGGTAGTCGAGGAAACAAAAGGAGGACCCATGGAGGGTCAAGAAGTTCAGTCAGCCGTTGCAGTTATAGATAACGGAAAATTTGGTAAGCGTGAGATTCGCTTCGAAACAGGACGACTAGCTCGTCAAGCAGCAGGAGCAGCAGCTGTGTATCTAGATGATCAGACAATGATCTTCTCAGCTACAACAGCATCAAAGACTCCTAAAGATCAATTCGACTTCTTTCCTTTAACAGTAGATGTTGAAGAGAAGATGTACGCAGTTGGTCGTATTCCAGGATCGTTCTTCCGTCGCGAAGGTCGCCCATCGGAGGATGCGATCCTTACCTGTCGATTGATCGACCGCCCATTGCGCCCATCATTTGTTAAGGGTCTACGTAATGAGGTTCAGATCGTTGTGACCGTAATGGCGCTCGATCCAGACCACATGTATGACGTCATCGCTATCAACGCAGCGTCAATGTCTACACAGCTTGCAGGTCTTCCATTTTCTGGTCCAATCGGTGGCGTTCGCGTCGCTTTGATTGAGGGACAGTGGGTTGCATTCCCTAACCATTCACAGGTCGAGAACGCAGTTTTCGACATGGTAGTTGCAGGTCGCGTTACACACGATGACGTTGCAATCATGATGGTTGAGGCTGAAGCGACATCAAAGACAATCGAACTCATCAAAAACGGTCAACCAACCCCAACTGAAGAGGTTGTTGCACAGGGACTTGATGCAGCAAAGCCATTTATCAAGATTCTCTGTGATGCACAGTCAAAGCTTGCAAAGGTTGCGGCTAAGCCAACCGCAGAGTTTCCAGTCTTCTTGGATTACCAAGATGATGTATTTGCAGCTGTTGAAAAGGCTGCAAAGGATGATCTTGCAAAGGCTCTAACAATTTCAGGTAAGCAAGAGCGCGAAACTAAGATCGATGAGATCTCAGCTGCAACCAAGGAATCTGTCTCAGCGGCTTTTGAAGGCCGTGAGAAGGAGGTTCCTGCAGCGTTCCGTTCACTTACAAAGAAGTTGGTTCGCCAGCGCGTACTACGTGACAAGATCCGTATCGATGGACGTGGATTACGCGATATCCGTGCGTTATCTGCTGAGGTAGAGGTAATTCCTCGCGTTCACGGTTCAGCTATCTTCGAACGTGGAGAGACTCAGATTCTTGGAATCACAACTCTTAACATGCTTAAGATGGAGCAACAGCTCGATACCTTGAACCCTGAGAACCACAAGCGTTATATGCACAACTACAACTTCCCACCTTATTCAACTGGTGAGACTGGTCGAGTTGGAACACCTAAGCGTCGCGAAATCGGCCACGGTGCTCTCGCAGAGCGTGCATTGATTCCAGTACTTCCAACCCGCGAGGAGTTCCCTTACGCAATCCGTCAGGTCTCTGAAGCCCTAGGCTCAAACGGCTCGACATCTATGGGATCTGTGTGTGCATCAACACTTGCAATGCTTAACGCGGGTGTTCCACTGAAGTTCCCTGTTGCAGGTATTGCAATGGGTCTTATTTCAGATGATGTCGATGGCAAGGTTGAGTACGTTGCTTTGACAGATATTTTGGGTGCAGAGGATGCATTTGGAGATATGGACTTTAAGGTCGCCGGAACCAAGGACTTTGTTACAGCTCTACAGCTAGACACAAAGCTTGATGGAATTCCTGCATCCGTTCTAGCTGGCGCTCTTCACCAAGCAAAGGAAGCGCGTCTTGCGATTCTCGATGTGATGAACGAGGCGATCGATACACCTGATGAGATGAGCCCATTTGCTCCTCGCATCATCTCTGTAAAGATTCCAGTTGATCAGATCGGTGCAGTTATCGGCCCTAAGGGCAAGATCATTAACCAGATTCAGGATGAGACCGGTGCTGAGATATCTATCGAAGATGATGGAACTATCTACATCGGTGCAACTGATGGTCCATCTGCTGAGGCTGCGCGCGCACAGATCAACGCGATCGCTAACCCACAGATGCCAGAGGTTGGAGAGCGCTACCTCGGTACAGTTGTAAAGCTGGCAGCCTTTGGTGCGTTCATTTCTCTTATGCCAGGTAAGGATGGATTGCTGCACGTATCTCAGATTCGCAAGATGCACGGCGGCAAGCGCATCGAAAACCTTGAAGAGGTTATGAAGGTTGGCGACAAGATTCAGGTAGAGATCGGCGAGATCGATCCAAAGGGCAAGCTCTCACTTGTTCCAGTACTTGAAGATGGAAGCGTTCCAGCGGCCGAATAATGTCTGTACGTCGCACAGTTCTACCTAGCGGTCTGCGTATCGTTACCGAAGAGGTTCCTTCGGTACGCAGCGCCGCGGTCGGAATCTGGGTAAATGTTGGTTCACGTGATGAAACCCCGGCAGTTGCTGGGGCTTCTCACTTTCTAGAGCACTTACTCTTTAAAGGAACCAAGCGACGCAACGCTTTAGAGATCTCATCAACTATCGAATCTGTTGGTGGAGAGATGAACGCTTTTACAAGCAAGGAGTACACCTGTTTTTACGCTCGCGTCATCGATACTGATTTACCTATGGCCATCGATGTCATCAGCGATCTCATTACTTCATCAATCGTTTCGGCTCTCGATGTAGATGCTGAACGCAAGGTAGTACTTGAAGAGATTGCTATGCGAGATGATGATCCAAGTGACCTAGTCCATGACCTATACGCCGAGACTTACTATGGCGATACACAGCTAGGGCGACCAATTCTTGGAACAATCGACTCAATTAAGGGTATGAGCCGAAACTCGGTCTTTAACTATTACAAGAAAAGGTATCTGCCACAGGACTTAGTTGTAGCTGTTGCAGGAAATATCAACCATAAAAAGGTTGTCCGAATGGTTGAGGAAGCGCTCTCACTCGACGGTTTCCTTGATGTGAAAGGTGCTCCACAACTGCGAGCCAACACATCCGTAAAGGTCCGCGGTCAGCAAAGTGTCGGACTTCTTTCACGCAAAACTGAACAGGCGCACATGTTTTATGGCATGGAGGGTGTAAATCGCTCCGATGAACGACGCTTCTCAATGGGCGTTCTCGCATCAGCTTTAGGCGGAGGAATGTCATCACGACTCTTTCAAGAGATTCGTGAAAAGCGCGGACTTGCTTACTCTGTCTATGCATACGCTCAGCAGTTTGCAGGCTCTGGACAGATAGGTTTCTATGCTGGTTGCAATCCAGCCAAGGCGATCGAGGTTGTCGAGATTATTCAAGAGGTTTTAAGTGATGTTGCAACACACGGCATGAGCCATGAAGAGGTCGAGAGAGCTAAGGGCGCAGTCCGTGGATCACTCGTTCTAAGCCAAGAGGACTCAGCCTCACGCATGAGTCGAATCGGCAAGAATGAGATTGTTTATGGCCAGGTTATGAGCTTTGACGATATCTTGAAGGAGATTGCACGCGTAAGTGTTGAAGATGTCCGTGTTATTGCCAGCGAGTTTCTTACTAAAACGCCTACCCTTGCACTTGTAGGTCCATTCAAGAATGAGGCCAAGTTCGAAAAAGTTTTAGCTAAGGGAGGTGCTAAGTGATCAACGTTGCAGTTCTCGGTGCACGCGGACGCATGGGAGCAGAGGTCGTCAAAGCTGTTTCCGGGGCTAAGGATTTAAAGCTTGTGGCAGAGTTAGATCTCGGCGACTCTCTAGATCAGTTGATTTCATCTAAAGCAGAGGTAGTTGTTGATTTCACTACACCTGATTCAGTGATGGCAAACCTTGAGTTTCTTATCTCTCACGGCGTTCACGCGGTAGTTGGTACAACAGGTTTTGACGCTGCTCGGATTAAAAAGGTAGAAGCGCTGCTATCTGCCAACCCAACGGTGGGAGTACTTATCGCCCCAAACTTTGCAATCGGGGCTGTGCTGATGATGGAGTTCGCAGAAAAAGCTGCAAAGTACTTTGAGTCGGCAGAGATCATTGAGCTTCACCACCCAGACAAGGTGGATGCACCAAGTGGAACCGCTGCCCGTACAGCAGAGTTGATGACCACAGCGCGCAAGAGCGCGGGGTTGTCATCTATGCCAGATGCAACGACTACCTCTCTCGATGGCGCACGTGGCGCAAGGGTCGGAGAGGTTCCAGTTCACTCAATTCGTCTGCGTGGGTTGGTTGCGCATCAAGAGGTTTTACTTGGTGGTCCAGGTGAAACTCTTTCCATTCGACATGATTCACTCGACCGTGCAGGATTTATGCCTGGGGTTCTCCTTGGAGTTCGACAGGTTGTTTCAAATAAGGGGCTTACATTTGGCCTTGAACACTTTATGTAGAGGGAGAAGATGATGAGTAAAGATCAAATCACAATGTATGGCGCTGACTGGTGCGGTGACTGCCGTCGCTCAAAGAGACTCCTTGAAGAGTTAGAGGTTGAGTACACACTCATCGACGTCGACGCTGACTTATCTGCTGCAGATAAGGTGATTGAGATAAACGGGGGAGCAAAGTCAATTCCGGTTATTGTCTTTAGCGACGGAACCCACCTCACCGAGCCATCAGATAATGACTTGAAGGCTAAGCTTCAATCACTTTCAATTATCTAACCTAAGTGAAATATCGCCGCAGAGGTTGCAGCGGCACCAATTACAACAATAGGAAATGGTGCCTTTAACAGCAGTGCGATAACAGCTACGCCTAACCCCGCCATGCGCTGGTCAATGACTATTGAGGCTTTGTCCGTAAAGCTTTGCACAGCAACTAAGGCACTCAAAAGCGCAATCGGTATGAGCGTATTGATACGCAGTGCAGTTGGATTTGTCAGGTACTTTTCAGGAACCAGGTAACCAGCAAAGCGAATGATGAAGACTAGAGCGCTCGTTACAAGCAGTGAAACCCAGAAGATACTCATCGCCGACCTCGCAATCCAAAAAGTACGGCCAGTACCGCTGTTGAAATAATCGGTACTCCAGCTGCTACATAAGGGGTAAGCAAGAGCGCAAGGAGTGCAGCACAAACCGCTAAAGCGCGATCGCGGTTGTTTTGCATGCGAGGCCAGAGCAGTCCGAGAAAGGCTGCCGGTACCGCAGCATCTAATCCCCAAGCAGCAGGGTTACCCATGGCTTGCGCACTTAATGCACCCACAAGAGTAAAAAGGTTCCAGAAGAGATAGACGCCGACGCCGGTTAACCAAAAACCTTGTCGCATCTCGCGCTGACCCAGACGTTCCTGTGAGAGTGCCACACCTGTTGATTCATCGATTGTTACCTGCGCAGCAAGGATTTTCTTAACTCCCTTTGCTTTGATGACAGGGGCCAATCGCAATCCATACAACATATTTCGGATACCTAAGAGTGAAGCTGTTGTCACTGCGCTAACAACCGATCCGCCCGCCCCGATAACTCCGACGAGAGCAAACTGTGATGCGCCGGAAAAGGTTAGGAGTGAGATAAGACAGCTTTGCAAAACGCTAAAACCCGCAGCCACACTTGCAGCGCCAAAGGCCAACCCATAGGCGCCAACGGTTAGGGAGACGCTCAAAGATTGGGTAGCGGTGGCGCGGTTCACTCTAGACACGGGGACATTGTGCCGTAGATATCCAAAGCCGCCACGCTCAGGCTAGATAAGGTGAGACCATGTCTGAACAAGTGATCTTCCGCGATGATGTAACCGTAGAACTCGTAAAATCTAGTGCAAGTGATGCCGATGTCATCTGGGCTGCGAGGGTTTCTACAGCTGGCGAACAGTCGATGGATGAAATCGGAGAGGACCCTGCACGTTCAGCTGGATTGATTAACTACTTGGCTAGAGAGCGCCATGGCTCTCCTTTTGAGCACACATCTATGACCTTCTTTGTGTCAGCACCAATCTTTGTCTTCCGTGAGTTCATGCGCCATCGCATCGCTTCTTACAATGAAGAAAGTGGACGCTACCGCGAACTCAAGCCGGTTTTTTACGTACCTGCAAAAGAGCGCAACCTTATTCAGGTTGGCAAGACGGGCGCATATACATTTGAACCCGGCACAAAGGAGCAGTACGAACTAACCGTTAAAGCAATGAAAGATGCTTATGTGGTTGCATATGATAATTATCAGAAGATGCTTGAAGCGGGAATTGCCCGTGAAGTAGCTCGCGCAGTTCTACCAGTAGCAACATACTCATCTATGTATGTGACTATGAATGCGCGTGCACTTATGAACTTTTTATCACTGCGCACCTCGCGTGAAGGCTCCCATTTCCCAAGCTACCCACAGCGTGAAATTGAGATGGTTGCAGAGAAAATGGAAGCGGAATTCGCAAAATTGATGCCGCTTACATACGGGGCGTTCGAGAAATCTGGACGAATCGCACCGTAAAACCGGTAAGGTTACGGGTATGAAAATCGAGGCTCCATTTGGACGCATGCTCACCGCCATGGTGACGCCGTTCAAAGATAATGGAGAGATCGACTGGGCTGGGATTGAGATTCTTGCCGATCACCTAGTTAAAACGGGCCATGATGGAATCGCTGTCAATGGAACAACTGGTGAGGCTCCAACAACTAAATCATCTGAGAAGATTGAGATTATCAAGGTTGTTAAGAAGGTAGTCGGGTCGAAGATAAAGATTCTTTCAGGTGCTGGCGACAATGAAACCGATTACTCAGTTAATCAGGCAAAGCGGGTGGCGGAAGCGGGCGCAGATGGTTTGCTTGTTGTTACTCCGTATTACAACAAACCGCCACAAGCCGGAATCGAAGCGCACTTTAGAGCCGTCGCCGATGCAACCGATCTTCCGATGATGCTCTACGACATTCCAGGACGAACCGGCGTTGAGATTGAATCAGACACCATTGTTCGCCTCTTTGATCATCCCAAAATCGTTGCTCTCAAAGATGCAAAAGGAAACGTTGCCGCGACCTCTTGGGTAATTAAGCGTTGTGGCATCCCCGTTTACTCAGGTGATGACATTCTCAACCTGCCGCTACTGTCAGTCGGAGCCGTTGGCTTTGTCTCAGTTTGTGGTCACACAGTAGGAAGTGATCTCAAAGCGATGCTTAACGCTTGGTTTGCTGGGGACTCCCAAAAAGCTCTTGAGATTCATCAAAAACTACTTCCAGTATTCACCGGAACCTTCCGCACACAGGGTGCAATTTTGACTAAAGCGGCCCTCAATATGATGGGCTTACCTGGCGGAACAACAAGGTTGCCATTAGTTGATGCAACACCAGCACAGATCAAGCAGTTGCGCGAAGATCTCATTGCTGGTGGCGTTTCACTTAAGTAATGAACCATCCTCATCCAGGCTTAGGTACACCAAGCAAGCTTGCCAAAAACGCTCTGCGAATCGTCGCACTAGGTGGCTTAGCTGAAATCGGTCGCAATATGACCGTCTTTGAGTTAAACGGCAAGCTTCTTATCGTTGACTGTGGCGTTCTATTTCCTGAAGAGAATCAACCAGGCATCGATTTAATCCTCCCCGATTTTTCATACATTCGAGATCGTTTAGATGATGTTGTTGGTCTGGTTTTAACGCATGGACATGAGGATCACATCGGTGCAACCCCTTACCTATTGCGCGAACGTGGTGATATTGCACTGTACGGATCTGCGTTAACCCTTGCACTAGTAAGTGCCAAGCTCAAGGAGCATCGAATCTCACCTCTGACACGTGAAGTTAAAGAGGGCATGTGCGAAGATATCGGGCCATTTGAAGTTGAGTTTGTTGCTGTTAACCACTCGATTCCAGATGCCCTTGCCGTAGCTATCCATACCCCCGCCGGAACTGTTTTGCACACCGGCGACTTTAAGATGGATCAACTACCACTTGATGGACGAATTACAGATCTTCGTACCTTTGCACGTCTTGGTGATGAAGGCGTAGATATCTTTCTGGTTGATTCAACTAACGCCGATGTGCCAGGTTTTACGCCTTCAGAGCGCGAGATCATGCCTGCACTCAATCGAGTTATTTCATCAACTAAGCGCCGCGTTATCGTGGCATCTTTTTCATCACATGTACACCGCGTTCAACAGGTAATCGATACGGCTGCGCTTAACAATCGCAAGGTCTGCTTTATAGGCAGATCGATGGTTCGAAATATGAAGATCGCCGCAGATATGGGGTATCTCGAAGTTCCAGCGGGCATAGTTATCGATTCAAAAGAGTTAGAGGATTATGGAGATCGCGTGGTGCTTATTTGCACAGGATCTCAAGGAGAGCCGATGGCCGCGCTTTCGCGGATGGCTAATGGAGATCATCAGATTCGAGTCGGCGAGGGCGATACCGTAATTCTTGCTTCATCGTTAATCCCTGGAAATGAAAACTCAGTCTTTAGGGTTATCAACGAACTAACACGTTTTGGTGCCAAAGTTGTTCATAAAGCTAACGCAATGGTCCACGTATCTGGACATGCAGCGGCAGGGGAGCTTCTGTACTGCTTTAACATCGTTAAACCCAAGTACGCATTTCCAGTGCATGGCGAGTGGCGTCACTTAAAGGCTAACGCTGAGCTTGCGATTCAAGCAGGGGTTCCTCGTGAAAATACATTCGTGATTGAAAATGGAATTGTTGTCGATTTGATTGATCATCACGCTGAAGTTGTAGGAGCCGTTCCATGTGGCTACGTATACGTTGATGGTCAGAGTATCGGCGATATTACAGAGGCATCCCTAAAGGATCGTCGCATACTTGGAGAAGAAGGATTTATCTCTGTCGTTGTTGTCATCGAATCCCAAACAGGAAAGATCGTTGCAGGTCCTGATATTCACGCCCGAGGATTTAATGAGGATGAAGCTCTCTTTGATGAGGTTAAAGGTCAGATTGAAAAAGCGTTGGCTCACGCCGTCAAGGATGGAACCAACGGGACCCATCAACTATCACAAGTTGTACGTCGCACAATTGGAAATTGGGTTGGGCAGAAACACCGACGCCGTCCAATGATTGTTCCCGTAGTTATTGAGGTCTGACCGCTAAGATTAAAGGTGTGGCAAAGAAGAGACGCACATCGAGCAAGTCCTCGCGTACCTCTTTTATCGCCGTCCTAACCAGAGCCATCTCAACCATCTGGCGATCAATAGCAAAAGCCCTCGGTTCAGCCGTTAGATTCTTAGCTCGAGGAGCTCGAGACTTAGATCCTGCGCATCATCGCGATGGAGCAGCCTTCCTTGTGTTGCTCCTAGCTTTAGCTGCCTTTGCAGGAACCTGGTTCAAGGCCGATAACTTCGTTGGTCGAAACCTTTATGCAATCTTCTACGGTGCCTTTGGACGAATCGGTTTCTTTTCGCCGCTAGTTCTTCTCTACTTTGCAATGAGATTGTTTAGAGTTCCAGATGACAAAAAAGCTACCGCTCGAATTATTGTAGGAACATTCACACTCTTGCTCAGTTCAACAGGGCTTGCTCATCTGCTGAACGGCTCACTAGGTGCCACTAATCCAACAGGTGCTAGCGCGATGCGTCACGGAGGAGGGTTCCTCGGTTATGCCATCGCAATGCCACTCGAAGCGCTTATGACCTCAATGCTTGCTTACCCTGTACTCATTGTACTTTTTATCTTTGGACTTCTCGTAGTAACAGCAACCCCTGTCTCTTCACTTGCAACACGCTTTAAGGTTGTTTCGATCTGGTTATGGTCAAAGCGACCAGAACGCAACGAAGAAGAGTTTGAGATTTCAGATACTCCTCCCTTTGAGAGCCCTGTGGTTGCGTGGAACGCTCACGATGACGAAGGAGATGAAGAAGAGGATGAGATTGATGAAGAGGACTTTGATGAAGAGTTCACCGTTGAACTTCCACGTCCAGTAACGAGCCCGGCAAGTGTTGCAGCCAAACGTCCAGAACAGCTTCTGCTCACTGGTGACTCAAAATACGAACTTCCCCCGCAGGACATCCTAAAAGCCGGTCCTGCCGCCAAAGCGAAAAGCAAGGTCAATGACGGGGTCGTTGCTTCGCTGACTGAGGTTTTCTTGCAGTTTGATATCGACGCAACAGTTACTGGCTTTATGCGGGGACCAACCGTTACACGGTATGAGGTTGAGCTAGGAAACGCGGTTAAGGTAGAGCGCATTACAGCTTTGGCAAAGAATATCTCTTACGCGGTAGCAAGTAGTGATGTTCGAATCCTTTCACCAATCCCTGGAAAATCAGCTGTAGGTATAGAGATTCCAAACGCTGATCGTGAGATTGTCGCTCTTGGCGATGTCATCCGTTCAAGTGTTGCAGGCCAAGATCACCACCCAATGCTCGTGGCTCTTGGTAAAGATGTAGAAGGAAATTATGTGTGCGCAAACCTTGCAAAGATGCCACACCTACTTGTAGCAGGAGCAACCGGTGCAGGTAAGTCATCGATGATAAACGCGATGATTACATCGATATTAATGCGCGCAACTCCGGATGATGTTCGCCTTGTACTCATCGATCCAAAGCGGGTGGAGCTAACGGCATATGAAGGTATTCCGCACCTGATTACACCGATAATTACTAACCCCAAAAAAGCAGCGGATGCTCTTACATGGGTTGTTCGAGAAATGGATCTTCGCTATGAGGATCTTTCGACATTTGGCTTTAGACATATAGATGATTTCAACAAGGCGGTCCGTGCTGGAAAGGTTGTTGCTCCTCCTGGAAGTGATCGCGTTGTTGAGCCTTACCCTTACCTTCTGGTAATCATTGATGAGTTGGCGGATTTAATGATGGTTGCAGCGCGCGAGGTTGAAGAGTCTGTTGTTCGAATCACCCAACTTGCGCGCTCTGCAGGAATTCACCTAGTTCTAGCTACTCAACGTCCAAGCGTCGACGTTGTAACAGGTCTTATTAAGGCAAATGTTCCATCTCGACTCTCCTTTGCAACGAGCTCTTTAGCTGATAGCCGAGTAATTTTAGATAGTCCGGGCGCAGAGAAGTTAGTGGGTCAAGGTGATGGATTGTTCATTCCAATGGGTGCTAGCCGTGCCATTCGCATACAAGGTGCATACGTTTCAGAGCGAGAGATCGAAGCTGTTACAACTCATGTAAAGAAACAGCTCTCTCCACGTTATCGAGAAGATGTCACCATTGCCCCACAATCTTCAAAGATGATTGACAAAGAGGTTGGCGATGATTTGGAGCTTCTCTGCCAAGCCATTGAGTTAGTTGTCGGTACGCAGTTTGGTTCAACCTCAATGTTGCAAAGAAAGCTTCGAGTGGGATTTGCAAAGGCAGGACGGTTGATGGATCTGATGGAGTCTCGTGGAATCGTCGGTCCATCTGAGGGTTCGAAGGCCCGCACCGTGATGGTCAAAGCGGATGAGTTGGATAGCGTGCTCGCCACTTTGCGGGAGTACTAAACAGGCTCAACGGTTTTCTCCCCTCTCCAATTCACCCATTAGGGGTCATTTTCCATTGTTCGCATCTGCCTATCACCCTTACCCTTATCACTTCACCAGGGAAGAAAAGGTCATATGTCACTCGGTCAACGTATTCAAGATGCACGCCTTGCGGCGGGGGTATCTGTTGACGACCTTGCAAGCTTGTTAAGTATTCGTCCCGGACTTTTGCGCGATATTGAAAACAACAACTTCACTACCTGCGGTGGCGATACTTACGCCCGGGGGCATTTAAGAAGTATCGCCGCCCGTATCGGCGCAGATGCAGAAGAGCTCATCGAGATGTACAACTTAGAACACTCTGTTGAACATCGTGCTATTCACGATCTACTTGCTGAAAACAATGTCACAAAGGCACCAGTAGAAGGAAAGAAAATCTCACTTAAAACTTTGGCAGTTATCTCAATTGGCGCCCTGGCTTTGGCAGGTGTAGCTCAGGTTGTTATTACAAACTCAAAGACAACGGTTGTGGCTCCAAAGCCTAAGCCTTCAGCGAGCTCGACTCTAACTCCATCAGCGTCAGCAACACCGACACCATCTTCTCCAGCCTCTGAAGTTATTGCGTCAAAAGGAAAACTGACCTTGGTCATTTCCGCAACAAGGGGCAACTCCAATATTGATGTTGTTGTTGCAGGTAAGCATCTTTATAAAGGACCGATCTTTCAAGGAGATGTAAAGAGTTTTGAAGCCGAGGTATCTGTAAGTGTTTACTTAAGCAATGCTGGAGACCTTGATTTAACCCTCAACGGTGAGAAGTTAGCTCCGCTTGGGGCAAGAAATCAGGAAGTACGCAAGACTTTTCGATCTGGGGAGTAGTTTTTAGAGATTTCAGTAAAGATTACTCACTCCACGCTGTAACATCTGAACAATGAGTCGCACAGTTGCAATCGTCACTATGGGCTGTGCGCGCAATGAGGTTGACTCCGAAGAGCTTGCTGGCCGTTTAGCCGCCGATGGTTGGACCCTCGTTGAGGATGTAGAAGCCGCCGAGGTCGCAGTTGTAAACACATGTGGATTTATTGAGTCTGCTAAAAAAGACTCGATCGATGCTTTGCTTGAGGCCAACTCACTTAAAGGTCATGGAAAGACTAAAGCGGTAGTGGCCGTTGGCTGCATGGCCGAGCGGTATGGCCAGGAGTTGGCAAAGGCGCTACCTGAAGCTGATGGAATTTTAGGTTTTGATGATTACCTCGATATCTCCTCACGTCTGCAGTCAATTGTTTCGGGTAATGCTCACACACCGCATGTACCTCGAGATCGACGCGCACTCTTGCCAATTGCACCAGCTGACCGTCCAGCTGCGCGCAATGAAAGCTTTGCATCAAGTGTTGGAGCAGGAGGATCTCTCTTTAGAAAGCGGTTAGGTAACGCTCCTTGGGCACCGCTCAAAATCGCTTCAGGGTGTGATCGTCGCTGCTCATTCTGTGCCATCCCATACTTTCGTGGAAGCTTCATCTCAAGAAATCCAGATGAAATCCTGGACGAGGGAAAGTGGCTGGCCGATCACGGCGTGAGCGAGCTCTTTCTCGTCAGTGAAAACACAACCTCCTACGGAAAAGATCTGGGAGATTTGAAGTTGATGGAGAAGATACTTCCAAGCTTCTCCGCCATTGCAGGGATTGAAAGGGTTCGCCTTTCATACCTGCAGCCTGCTGAGATGCGCCCTAGCCTTTTGCAGGCGATGATTGAAACTGAGAAAGTCGCACCCTACTTTGATCTCTCCTTCCAACATTCGAGCCCTTCAGTTCTACGTGCAATGCGCAGATTTGGTGATTCAGAGAGGTTCCTGCATCTGATTAGCCAGATACGTGCACTCTCTCCGGAGGCTGGCATTCGATCAAACTTTATTGTCGGATTTCCGGGTGAGACCCAAGAAGATTTTGATAACCTCTTTGAGTTCATAACTGCAGCAAAGCTCGATGCAGTAGGAGTCTTTGGATACTCAGATGAGGACAACACAGAGGCTCTTAATCTTGCGGAAAAGGTAGCCGATGAGGTTATCCGCGAAAGAGTTGAGGCTCTGTCATCGCTTGCAGATGAGATGGTCTCGATCCGTGCCACGGGACGAATCGGTGAGCAGGTAAGGGTTTTGATTGAGGATCAAGAGCTTCAAGAGGGCAGAGCAGCGCACCAGGGCCCTGAAGTCGATGGCACAACCTCCTTTATTGGTACCGAGTTTAAGGTCGGCGAATATATTGATGCTGTGGTGATCGACAGTATGGGCGCAGACTTGGTAGCACGACCTTTATGAGGCTTCCAAACTTTGTAACCCCGAACTCAGTCACTATCGCCCGAATAATTCTGATTCCATTTGGTGTCTACGCGCTCTTTATAAATGGTGGCGATGACTACAACTGGCAGATTATCTCGTGGTGGATCTTCTTTGTATTGGGTTTAACCGATATTTTGGATGGAAAGCTTGCCAGAAGTAGCAACCAGGTTACCGAGCTTGGAAAGTTTCTAGACCCCGTGGCAGATAAGTTACTCATCGGAAGCGCGATGATTTCACTATCAATTCTTGGAAGATTTCCGTGGTGGATCACTGTTGTAATTCTTGCCCGTGAAATTGGAATTACCATCTTTAGGCTCTCAGTAGCAAAGAACGGTGTAATTCCAGCAAATAGGGGAGGAAAGGTAAAGGCGTTCTTCCAGAACTTTGGCGTGGGATTCTTTATGCTTCCGCTATCACCATCGCTGTACTGGTTTAGAGATGGATTCATGGGAATCGCAATTCTCTTGACGGTAGTGACAGGCGTTTACTACATTCAATCCGCACTTTCTAGAAAGAGCTAAGGCGAAGGGTTTTGTTAAAGATGAGCGTTTCACCTGAAATCATCGAACTCATCTCTGTTCTTCATCAATCTTTGCGTGATCACAACGAGAGCCTGAGCACGGCTGAGTCACTAACTGCGGGTGGATTAAGCAACGCATTAACAATTGTTCCGGGAGCCTCCGATGTGTTTCTTGGGGGAGTCACCGCCTACCTTCCCGCTGTAAAGGTTTCTAAACTCGGAGTGAGTGCCAAACTCATTGAAGAAAAGAGCGTCGTTAGCGAAGAGGTAGCTCTAGAGATGGCGCGCGGCGCTATCAAGATGTTTGGGTCAACATGGGCGATAGCCACAACTGGAGTTGCCGGCCCAGGACCATCTGATGGGGTACCGGCCGGAACTGTGTGGGTGGCCTTTGCCGGCCCTATCGAGAGCACCCTTGAACTCTCCTTGGCTGGTGAGCGTGAGGTTGTGCGAAACGCCACTATAGCCAGCGCAATCGCTACCTTTGCAAGTATTCTTAGACAACGATCAAGCAAGTAAATCGAAGAGTAGAGAGGGGATCTGTTATGGCGTTGCTACGTGAAGCCGTTGGTCAGACCCTTCGTCACGCGCGCACGACTCAGTCGCGCACACTTCGAGATGTAGCGCGAGCAGCGCGTGTATCTCTTGGATACCTCTCAGAGGTAGAGCGCGGACAGAAAGAGGCATCATCAGAGCTTCTTAACTCGATCTGCGAAGCGTTAGGACTTACTCTTTCATCGGTCATCACCGATGTCTCGCTTGAAATTAGAGCGCAAGAGAGTGCGAAGCTGTCCGTTGTCGACGCAGCCTAAGTACGCTACCCAAGGCGCAGTGCACCGCCGTACCGAGAGCGCAATACTCCAGGGTACAAAAGAGCTCATCGCGAAGTTTGGTCTTTCAAATATCTCCATGATTGAAATCGCAGATCACTCTCAAGTATCTCGGGCAACTTTGTATAACCACTTCAAGGATAAAAGTGCGGTGCTAGATTCGTTATTAAAGAGCGAGGTTGACCGTCTTATTGAGATTATTACCGAAGCAAAAACTCCTGCTGATGCTCTCGAACTCTTATCAAAGGAGATCTCAAGCGATAGCGCCTTGAACGCAATGCGAGTACATGATGGTGCGATGCTTAACTCTCTGATGGTGCACGCGGAGCATCCGTTGTACCTCCAACTTGCAAGAGCGGTACATGAGCGCACAAACTCAGAGGCCGGTACAGGGCTTGTAATGCACTGGCTATTAGGGCAGATAGCCCAACCAATCTCGGAAAAAGCCTCACACGAACAAGCCGAACTTCTCGTTGATCGCACCCTACTTTAAGCGTTAATTTTCAAGTCATGCGCCTATCTGATCTACGCGAGCGAATTAACCTATCCTTTGGTGAGCAGTGGGCACCCTCTTTTTGTAAAGATATTGCAATCTCAGAGCTTGGTAGTAGAAGTGTCGATGAAGCGCTCAAAGATGGCTATGAAGCCGATGAGGTATGGAAAGCTCTTTGCAAGTCTCATCCAAAGGAGACCGAGAAGTACCGCTAAAGAGTTCTATAAGTACTCAGATGGCTCTTTCGCAATGACCTCAAGTACCCACGGGCGAAAGTCATCGCTCTTAATGAGCGCACAGGAGTACTTCTTGTTGACGATATCTCGAACATCGCGAGGGGTTTTAGGAATAGTTGAGTTGTTTAGAATCAGTCGAACTACCTCACCACGTGTCTTCTTGGACATATGAGTGATCACCTTCTTCGCCCCGTTGACGTTTTGGAAGACGCGAACCTCTACGGTGTTTTCATAGGGAGCCTCCCAGACGCCCTGGTAGGTAGAGGATCTGCAGTCGACTATCAGCTCTGAAGAACGGCTATCTAGTTCAGGCACAACCTTTCGAGCAATCTTCTTGTTATCGATCTTTGCCTTGTAGCTCTTAATCTTTTCGGTCGGTCCTATGGCCCCGTACTTGGCCGAGATAATCTTGATCGACTTCTCGCCCTTAGCTTTAGCCGACTTGCTCAGAGTGGCCCAGTCCAGTGCCTCGTAGAGAACCCCCTCGTAGACAGCCATGGCTGGGGCGGCGACGGGGGTCGTGGCCTTGCGCTCGCTAGGAGGCAGGAGAATCAACATGGGGGACAGTATGGCCACGACACACCGAAAAATCTGTCACCCCCGTCTGCTACCTTTCGAACAGATGTTCGGATAGAGTTATCCCTGCACAACCAGAGCGGTTCCACCATCCGCCCACAGCCTCTCTACAAGGCTCGTTGGCCGTCGGTGAAGCTCCGTACCTTCTGGGCCGCCTACCAACGTAGATCCGCATGGATAGACGTTTAAATCGAAAGGAAGATGAAGTGGCTGCTGAAAAAGCTAATAAGTCAGATGAAAAAGTAACAAACGATCGCCAAAAAGCCCTCGATACCGCCCTTGCTCAGATTGAACGTCAGTTTGGTAAGGGCTCAGTCATGAAGATGTCAGAGCGACAGAATCAAATCGTTGAGGTTATTCCGACCGGCTCTATCGCACTCGATATCGCTCTCGGTATTGGCGGAATCCCACGTGGTCGCATCGTAGAGATCTACGGACCAGAGTCCTCAGGTAAGACAACCCTTACTCTTCACGCAATCGCTAACGCCCAAAAGGCCGGAGGCATCTGCGCCTTTATCGATGCAGAGCATGCATTTGATTCAGAGTATGCAAAGAAGCTCGGCGTCGATATCGATGCGCTTCTCGTTTCACAGCCAGACACCGGTGAGCAAGCACTAGAGATCATGGATATGTTGATCCGCTCCGGCGCTCTCGACCTCGTTGTTGTTGACTCAGTTGCCGCGCTTGTTCCACGTGCAGAGATTGAGGGCGAGATGGGTGACTCACACATGGGTCTACAGGCTCGCCTTATGTCGCAGGCGCTTCGAAAGATTACAGGTGCACTTCACCAATCAAAGACAACAGCGATCTTTATCAACCAGCTTCGTGACAAGATCGGTGTCTTCTTTGGCTCACCAGAAACAACAACCGGTGGAAAGGCGCTTAAGTTCTACGCCTCAGTGCGGTTAGATATTCGACGTATTGAAACCCTGAAGGATGGAACCGAGTCTGTTGGTAACCGTACCCGCGTCAAGGTCGTTAAAAACAAGATGGCTCCACCATTTAAGCAGGCAGAGTTTGACATTATCTACGGCACAGGAATCTCACGTGAAGGCTCACTTATCGACCTCGGTGTTGAGATCGGAATCGTCAAGAAGTCCGGTGCTTGGTACACCTACGAGGCGGATCAGCTCGGCCAAGGTAAAGAGAACTCACGTGCATTCCTAATCGATAACCCAGATCTTGCAAATGAGATCGAAGCCAAGATTCGCGCACACTTCGTGCCAATTGAGGTAGATGCCGAACTCGTTGCAGCTATCGATGAGGCCACAGCTGAGGTTGATTTCTAATTAGCCTCGACTTCGTCAAGGTTGAAAGAGGCGAAGGCTCCGACCCTTACTCAGTTGCTCACACCATCGCGTTAAACGCCTTGGTTACAAGAGCAAAGAGTAAGGGGGAGCTTCTCGCTCACCTTAAGACCCGTGGCATAGAGGAGGATGTTGCTGCGGCGACTATCTTCCGCCTTCAAGAGGCTGGCCTCGTTAACGATACTGAGTTTGCCCGTGCATGGGCTAACTCCAGGCACTCGCACAAGAAGCTTTCAAAGCGAAGCATCGCTGGTGAGCTTCGCCAAAAGGGTGTTGTTCAAGAGTCGATCGATCAAGCACTCGATGAGATAGATGATGAGTCGGAGTACCGCGCAGCCTTTGATTTAGCATTTAAAAAGTACAACACTATGTCCCGCCTTGATCCCGAGGTACAGGTAAGGCGAATCCAGTCGCTTCTTGGTAGAAAGGGTTTTGCCTTTTCAACTATCGGAAGGGTTCTTAAGGAGTTGGATTTAATCCAAGGGTTTTAAGGCTTACTTACCCTGCTTCAAGTGATCGGTTAACCTCTGTGCTGTTGCAACTACAGCTGCGGCGTGGATACGCCCTGGTTGACGTCCTAAGCGCTCGATAGGGCCGCTAATACTTACAGCAGCAATGACCTTGCCATTTGGACTTCGTACGGGAGCTGAAACCGAAGCAACACCGGCCTCACGTTCACCGATTGACTGCGCCCATCCACGACGACGATCGGCGGCTAAGTGCGCTGCGGTAAAGCGAGCGTTCTTCACACCACGATGAATCTTCTCTGAGTCCTCCCACGCCATCAGGATTTGTGCGGCAGAGCCGGCCTGCATCGTTAGAGATGCACCAACTGGAACTGAGTCACGCAGACCTGATAGACGCTCCGCTACTGCAACGCAGATTCGAAGATCTCCTTGGCGGCGGTAGAGCTGGGCGCTCTCACCTGTTGCATCGCGAAGCGCCGCAAGGGCTGGAGCTGCCGCTGCAAGGAGGCGATCCTCACCAGCTGCGGCTGCAAGCTCTGAGGAGCGAACCCCAAGGACGAATCGTCCAGAGAGATCACGGGTTACAAGGCGATGGTGTTCGAGGGCAACGGCTAAGCGGTGCGCTGTTGGGCGGGCTATACCTGTTGATGTTACGAGTTCAGCCAGGGAGTGAGGACCGGCTTCGAGAGCTGCAAGGATAGATACGGCTTTATCTAAGACGCCGACTCCGCTATTCTTCTTATCCACACAGCGAGATTAGCATCCCACCTAATGAGATGCAATATCGGGAAGTAAGAAAGAGGCGTTTGATGGCAAAGACTCTGGCCGAGAAGATTTGGGCAGACCACGTTGTTCGTAGTGC
>JACCDX010629622.1_pt1 | contig 19284 bp, 10 predicted proteins | sample 7449681 | NCBI WGS metagenome assembly JACCDX01 (sample SAMN15323450, study PRJNA562643) | freshwater metagenome | isolation source: river surface water | place: USA:Blue River Watershed | collected 2017-08-18
ACATCTCGCCTGCCCTCAGCCCTGATGGCCGTTGGTTGACCTATATCTCTCGCATCGGCGGCGCATTTAAGCTACACGTGATGGACATCGCCAGCGGTAACGTGGCGGCGATCACCGATACCAGCCGTGACGAGCGCCCCAGTTTTGCGCCTAACAGCCGTTTGATTGTGTATGCCACCCAGCAAGACGGACGCGAAGCCTTGATGACCACCACCTTAGATGGCCGCATCAAAGCCCGTTTGTCTGGTCAAGCTGGCGACTTGCGTGAGCCCAACTGGGGGCCGTTCAGCAAAATCTTGCCCTAATTCTTTCTCTTCTTTTGTGAATCTTCTTTTATGAAAAAACTTCTTTTGCTCGTTTCCATTGCTGCTGTGCTGTCTGGCTGCGCTTCAGGCGTCAAGCTTGATGATGTGCAAGTGGATGACCGCTCGGGTGGCGCCGCTGGTCAATTGGGTGGCGTCAATGGCTTGAACGCACGAGGCTTGGGTGCCATGGAAGGCATCAAGCAAGGCCCCGTGGGTGTAGAACACATCATTTACTTCGATCTCGACAGCTACACCGTCAAGAGCGAGTACCAAAGCGTGCTCGAAGCCCATTCGCGCTATTTGCGTGCTGACCGCAACCGCCGTGTGAACCTCGAAGGCCACACCGATGCGCGTGGTGGTAGCGAATACAACTTGGCCTTGGGCCAAAAGCGCGCCGATGCTGTGCGCCGTGCACTGAGTACCTTGGGTGTGCCTGAGACGCAAATGGAATCCGTGAGCTTTGGCAAAGAAAAGCCTGTGGCTCAAGGTTCTGATGAATCCGCCTATTCACAAAACCGCCGTGCAGCGTTGAACTACCAATGACATTGAACACTTCTTTCTCTTTACGTGCGGTCGTCTTGGCGGCTGCGACCTTGTTGTCTGCCCATGCGCAAGCTGCGCTGTTTGAGGACAGTGATGCTCGCCGTGCCATCTTGGAGTTGCGTGAGCGCGTTGAGCGTCAAGGCGAGGAAATTCAAAACTTCCAACGCGGTTTGCTGGAGCAGCAAAATCAATTCGAAGCCTTGCGTGCTGAGATTGCACGCATTCGTGGTGAGAAAGAAGAGTTGACGCTAGAACTGCGTCGTGCCCAAGAGTTGTCTCAGGGCGTGGATGACCGCCTGAAAAAGTTTGAGCCCACCAAGGTCAAGGTCGATGGTGTGGAGTTTGTCGCAGACCCTGCGGAAACCAAAGCCTACGAAGATGCCTTGGCCATCTTCCGCAAGGGGGAGTTTGGCGCGGCCAGCACAGCGTTCAATGATTTCATCAAGCGCAACCCCAAGAGCGGCTATGTGGTGCCTTCGTTGTTTTGGCTGGGTAATGCCCAATATGCCAACCGCAGCTATGCCAATGCCATTACCAACTTCAACACCTTGCTGAGCAAAGCCCCCAACCACATGCGTGCGGCTGACGCCATGCTGTCGGTGGCCAATTGCCAGCTGGAGTTGAAAGACATCAAGGCTGCTAAAAAAACCTTGGGTGATGTGGTGAAAAACTATCCACATACCGAGGCTGCCGCTGCGGCTAACGAGCGTTTGGCGAAACTCAAGTGACCGATATCGCCGCACTCTCTAAAGAGGTCCTAGGGGCCTTTTTTCTTGGTGGTCTCTTGTTAGGCTTCATTAGCCAACGCACGCACTTTTGCACTATGGGTGCAATTTCCGATGTGGTGCACTTGGGCGACTGGACCCGTGCCCGTCAGTGGGTCTGTGCCATCGCGGTGGCTATTTTGGGTTTCGCCGCCTTGTCAGATGCCGGCGGGATTGACCCTTCCAAAAGCTTGTACGCCAGCACACGTCTGATGTGGCTTTCCACGCTTGTGGGTGGTGTGATGTTTGGCTACAGCATGGTCATCGCATCGGGTTGCGGCAACAAAGCTTTGGTGCGCATCGGTGGCGGCAACCTGAAATCGGTGGTGGTGTTTGTGGTCATGGGCATCAGTGCATTTGCCACCATGAAAGGTATTACCGCAGTCTTGCGCGTCAACACCTTGGACACTGTTTTCATCGACATGCCCGTGGGGGCTAATTTGAGCGTTCTGGGCGTGCCAGGCCTTGCCTACATCGTGGCAGCTGTTTTGTTGGTCTGGGTCTTGCGTGACAAAGACTTTTGGACCCTCAACAGCTTGACGGCAGGGGTTGGCGTGGGCGGTATCGTTGTGGCCATGTGGTGGGTCAGTGGGTATTTGGGCTTTGTGCCAGAGCACCCAGAAACACTCGATGCGGTTTACCTCGCCACCAGCTCTGGCCGTATGGAGGCCTTGAACTTCGTCGCCCCCATTGCCAACACTTTGGATTGGCTGATGCTCTACAGCGATGCAAGCAAGGTGTTGACCACAGGTGTTGTGGCGGTTGCAGGTGTGATTTGTGGCGCTGCTGCATCGGCCTTGCACGGCAAAACCTTCCGCCTCGAAGGCTTTGCCAGCCCCCGCGATTTGGGGCAGCACCTTTTGGGCAGTGTGCTGATGGGTGTGGGTGGTGTCACCGCCATGGGCTGCACCATCGGGCAGGGCTTGAGCGGCATTTCTACCCTTAGTCTGAATGCGATTGTTGCCCTGGCAGCCATTGTCTTGGGGGCTGTGGTGTCCTTGCGCCAACAAGCCGCACGCCTAGAGCGCAGCACCTGTGTCTGATTTTTCTGTGACCGACCGCCGCTTTGGCGGCTTGGCCCGTCTGTACGGCGTCAGCGGCGCCGAACGCATTCGTGCTGCACATGTGGTGGTCGGGGGCGTGGGAGGCGTGGGCTCTTGGACGGTCGAGGCCTTGGTCCGCAGCGGGGTGGGGCGCTTGACCCTGATTGACCTCGATAACGTGTCTGAATCGAACATCAACCGCCAAATTCACGCCTTGGACGAGACCGTTGGCATGGCCAAAGTTGAAGCCATGCGCCAACGCATTGCCCACATCAATCCTGATTGTGTTGTGACATGTATTGAAGAGTTTGTGGAGCCCAGCAATTGGCCAAGCATCTTGAACGGCGCTGATGTGGATGCCCTGGTTGATGCTTGCGACCAAGTCAAAGCTAAAACAGCCATGGCTGCGTGGGCCATGCAACACAAAGTGTTGTTCATCACCGTGGGTGCGGCCGGTGGCAAACGGTTGGCGCACAAGGTAGACATTGATGATCTGTCCAACACCAGCCATGATCCGCTGTTGGCCAAGCTGCGCTACAACCTGCGCCGTGAACACGGTGCGGCACGTGAGGGCAAAAAAATAGGCGTAGTCTGTGTGTTCAGCCGTGAAGCTGTTGCGCCGCCAGATGAGAGCTGCAATATCTCAAACAATGGTCAAGGCGATGGCTCTTTGAACTGCAGTGGCTATGGTTCTGTGGTGAGCGTCACAGCCACGTTTGGGCAGTGCGCAGCGGGATGGGTTTTTGATCAAATTTCTTCGCGCCCATTGCTAAAAGACTAAAAAATGCGTTATACTTTTAGGCTTCGCAGGGTACGAAACAATCGTTAAATGCTCTGCGTGATGGGACCATAGCTCAGTTGGTAGAGCAGCGGACTTTTAATCCGTTTGTCGTGGGTTCGACCCCCGCTGGTCCCACCAAAAATCTTAAAAAGGACTTAGAGAAATCTAAGTCCTTTTTTTATTTCCGATCGATATTCATGTTTTTATTAAATTTAACAAAAATACGATTAATCTTATGTAAACAAATGGGAAAACAAAAAACCACCGAGGAGGGGCAGTGGTTTTTTCCGCAGTTAAGCTGCCGTGGCGTGACCAGACAGATAGTTGGCGTAGTTATCTGTCAATTGGTTGTAGGCGTTAGCAGCGTCGCTGAACAGGTTTTGCTTTTGCAGCAACCAGCCATAATTGAACCAAGCAACATGTTTGCGCTCATCTTGGCTATGTTTAAGCCATTGGCGATAAAGTTCGATGGCTTCCTCATAGCGGCCTGATGCTTCAAGCATGTCGGCGGCTTTTGTAAGTTCGTTCAAGGTGAAAGTGGTTAGCTTTGCGCCAGAGAGGTGTTGCTGAGATGTCATGGTTAGCTCCTAAAAATCAATTTGCCATTTGCAAAAGCATGATCCGTGCCAGTATTTTTTGACAGGTGTAACTCACAAATATGAAAAGTCGAATTTTTTGTCTCGCTTTGTGGCTTGGGCTGTCGTTGAGCGTTGGAGCGGCTGAATTAGCAACATTTGATGATGTACGCAAAAAATACCAGACTTACAGGGATCCAACCCGTGTGTCCTATTTGTATAACCGTTGTGCAGCACTGCAGCTCAATGTTGCCGCTTTAATGACCCGTATGGGGCAAACACAAGCTTCGAAAGACTTTGAAGCGCTTAGTCAGCACTATATGGTGTTGTCAGAAGCGAATGAGCGTGAGATTGATAAAAAGCGTGGGCTCAAGAGCAAAGACACCATGAAAACTGTGCAACGTAATGTGGCGACAGTGTCAGAGGTCTACAGTAAAAGAATGAATGCTAATAAATTAAAAAATGGTGAATATTTTCGTGGTGATGCACAAGTGGAAGATGAGCTACAGGAGTGTATGAATCCCGACACATTCGTCAAAAAACTAGGTAAATACTGAGCTTTATTTTTGAAGTCCACTATTTTTGCCGTGTGGCAAAGCTTTGATCAAGCTTTTTATTTGCATCGATATTGAATAAATTGTTTACTAAATAAGTCAATTTAAGTTTTTTCCATCTCAAGTTTGTATCCAGCGCGACGATTGATTTGTCTCGCTCGCGGTGATGTGGTTTCTGGCCCAGTAGTTGCTAGTAGTCACTCCAGTCATACAAATTTAAGACAAGCATGGAAAAAACAGATCAACGATGGCGCATCAAGGCTTTAGGCCTAGCGCTAGCCGTGGTGTGCCCATTTGCGAGTGCTCAATTCACCCCAGATGCGGGCTCAATTTTGCGTCAAACCGAAAGAGAACTGACGCAAAAACCGTCAGTCAGTAAGGCGCCAAAGCTTGAGTCGCCTTCACCTAAGACGTCACAGCAAGCTGAGACCACATTAACTGTGAGCAGCTTTCGTTTTGCGGGCAACAAAACCCTAAGCCAAGAACAGCTGAGTTCAGTGGTTCAGAGTTACCTCAACAGACCCCTTGGTTTTGCAGATCTTCAGCAAGCCGCGGATGCCGTGACAGCGGCCTATCGCGAGGCTGGCTGGGTTGTTCGGGCATATTTGCCTAAACAAAATATCAACCAAGGCGTGGTCACGATTCAGGTGATTGAGGCCGTCTACGGCAAGTCCTTTTTGTTAGGCGATTCGCCTTTACGGGTTGCTACCCAGCGACTCATGGACATGATGGCACTGGCACAAAAACCAGGCCAAGCGATGAGTGCCAAATCTGTAGACCGCGCACTTTTGCTGATGGATGACCTTCCGGGCGTCAATGTGACTGGCAGCATGGTTGAAGGCGAGCAGCCCGGCGAGACAGATGTCATGCTCTCTGTGAGCGACGAGCCCTTGCTGACTGGGGCAATCTCAACAGACAACACAGGCTCCCGATCGACTGGGGTGGAGCGCTTGAGTGGTAATTTCTCATTCAACAGTCCCATGAGGATGGGGGATGCCGTTGCGCTGAATGTCCTCAAAACACAGGGCAGCGATTACTTGCGTTTAGCTTATAGCCTGCCCATGGGGGGCGATGGGCTGCGCGGTGGCTTGCAAGTTTCGCAAATGCGCTACGAACTATTAGGCGAGTTTGCTTCACTGCAGGGCAAGGGCACGGCTGACACCGCGGGTTTCAATGTGAGCTATCCGTGGCTGCGCAGTCAATTCACCAACATCAACATGGCGTTGAACTATGACGCCAAGAGGTTTGACAACGTCAACAGCTCAGGTCCTCAGTCAAATTACAGAGTCAACGCTGCGACGGCCTCTGTAAACCTGAGTGATATGGACAACTGGGCCGGCGGCGGCACCAACAACGCCTCCATCAGCTTAACTGCAGGTCGTGTCAACCTAGATGGTTCGGCCAATCAAGCCGCAGATACCAGCGGTGCCAATACACAAGGCGCCTATCAAAAGATCAACGTTGGGATGACGCGTGTCCAAACCTTGACGCCGACGCTCAATCTTTACGTCTCAGCCAATGCACAAGCTGCCAGCAAGAACCTTGATTCAAGCGAAAAAATCTATCTAGGCGGTGCCAGTGGCGTTCGCGCCTATCCATCCAGTGAGGGCGGTGGCACGGAAGGACAAACCCTGACTGCTGAACTGCGTCAAAAACTCAATGCCCAGTCCACCCTCACGGGTTTTTATGACCACGGTCATGTCAAAGCCTTCAACGACAACAACAAAGTCGATGGCACTGGTTTGAACTCGGGCGTTGGACCGAACAACTACACGCTCAAAGGCTATGGCGTGAGCGTTTCGTGGCAGCCAGAGAAAAACATCGACCTCAAGGCCACTTTAGCGAGGCGCATTGGCGATAGCCCAATTGCCAGCCCCTCAACTGGCTTGGATGGGGACGGCACCAAAAAAATCAATCGCGTTTGGGTCAGCGCATCCATTTCTTTTTAAGAGCTGAGCCTTCATGAATGGTCACGCCTCTTTAAATCGGTGCTACCGCCACGTCTGGTCTGAAGCGACCCAGTCGTGGATGGTCGCGCCTGAGACGGCGCGTCGCTCAGGCAAGGGCGGGCGTGCCAGTCGCACGCTGAAAGCCGTGGTGGGCGTATTGGCGGCAGTCGCACTCAGCGGCGGTATTTCGACACTCACCCATGCCCAGCAAGCACCACCCAATGCCACACAGTTGCCTGTGGCAAATGCTGTTGCAAGTGGCCAAGTCAACATCACCCAAACTAACACCGCCAATTCAGCGGTGATGAACGTTAACCAGTCCTCTCAAAGTGCGGTGGTCAACTGGAACACCTTTAACGTTGGGCAAAACGCGCAAGTCAATTTCAATCAGCCAAACAGCAGCGCTGTCACGCTCAACCGTGTTCTCGATAACAACCCCAGTCAAATCTGGGGCCGTATCACGGCCCCAGGTCAGGTGTTCATCAGCAACGCCAATGGCGTTTATTTCTCGCCTACATCCAGCGTGGATGTCGGGGCGCTCACAGCAACTACCTACAGCATCAGTGACGATGACTTCATGGCTGGCAAGCGAACCTTCGCGCGCAACGGAGCGACCGGTAAGGTGATCACTGAGGGCAGCATTCAAGCTGCATTGGGCGGGTATGTCGCGTTACTTGCCCCTGAAGTGCAAAACGCGGGCGTTATCGTGGCGCAGGCAGGCAGCGTGGCTTTGGCTGCTGGAGAGGCGATCACGCTCAACTTTGACCCCAGTCAACGACTCACGGGTATCACCACTACACCCTCGACCATTGCGACTTTGGTGGAAAACAAGCAAGCAGTCGTGGCGCCCGATGGGCAGATCATTCTCTCGGCTGTTGCTTTGAACAAGCTTCAAGCGGGGGTTGTTAAAAACAGCGGTCATCTTGAAGCCAGCAGCTTGGTCAATAAAGGGGGCACCATTGTTTTAGAGGGCGATGACATTACCCTCGAGCGCACCAGCAAGATCGATGCGACAGGCCCCAAAGGTGGCGGCTCAGTCTTAGTGGGTGGCGATTGGCAAGGTAGTGGGGACATCCGTCAGGCCACGCGCGTGACCATGGAGCAGGGCGCCACGATTGATGCCAGCGCCACAGAAAACGGCGATGGCGGCAAGGTTGTGCTGTGGAGCGACGTCCATAACAGCAGCTCAATCACACAAGTCAGTGGCACGATTCACGCACGTGGCGGTACCTTGTCGGGTGACGGTGGCCGCATAGAAACTTCAGGCCACGTTTTGCGCGTCGATGCTTCTCAAGGCGATGCTGCCGCACCCAATGGCGCATCGGGTCTATGGCTGTTTGACCCATACAACGTCACGATTACCTCGGCAGAGGCGAACGGTGCTTATGCATCTGACCCCGCAACCAACACAGACACATGGACCCCCGTTGCCACCGGATCCAGCATCTTGAACACCACCATCGTGAGCAAGCTCAATGCTGGCACTCACGTGACTGTGACAACCACAGGCGCAGGGGCTGATGCAGGCAATATCACGGTTGCAGCCCCCATTGCGGCCGACAATACAAGTACAGGTGGTTTGTCTTTGATCGCTGATGGTGACATTGCGCTCAACGCCAATATCAACGCAGGCGGCAATTTGCTGCTCAAAGCCGCTGGCAACATCACCCAGTTGGGCTCCACCAACGTCACGACCAACACTGCGAATGTCACTTACTGGTCTGACAGTGACAGCAGTGGTGCAGGCAGCGTCAGTCTCTTGGCTGGTACGTCTAGCAACCAAACTTCTATCGTCACCAATGGTGGCCATATCGTGATGGGGGGCGGAAGTAACCCCACCACATCTTCTGCCCTTGGAACCAATGGCATACGTTTGGATGGTTTCACCACACTCAGCGCTGGTACGGGCAACGTTAGCTTGCGAGGCACAAGCACATCAACGACAGCTAACGGTGGCGTTGGCTTGCGTCTGATCAACAGCACTATCAGCGGCTATGACATCAATCTCGTCGGGCAAGGGCCTGACAACATGGGCGGCAGCTCAACGGGTATCGCATCAACCACAACACTCACTGCGACGCATAACATTAACCTAGCGGCTGATGTGTTGGTATCGGGCGTTAACAACCATGTCACGGCTACAGCTGGCGGTGCGTTGGCAGTTAATGCAGCGCAAACATGGGGATCCAACAATCTGGTGCTGTCCGCAGGTACTGATGTGGACGTGAACGCCAACCTCGATGCATCTTCTGGCGGGGGTTTGACAGTCCGCTATGGCCAGGCCAGCGCGGATGGCGGTGCTTCAGCCTATCGGGTCAATGGTGTGAACGTGAAAATCGCGCTCCCTTCTGGCAGTGGGTCTAAATTCCGCTGGAAAAAAGGCACAGCGGGCAATGACAACGAATTAGTCTTCAACAACGGCTACTTGGCATTTGCACCCAACGCTGCTGGCTCCCAGACAGCCCCCAATACGTCGGCGCTTAATGAACAAGGACAGCTGAATCAACCGAACTTTTACGACCTTGATACCGTTAACAACGTGACTGTGGGGCGCAACGCTTGGTTCAAACTCACGTTCAGTAATCGACCGCTGGAGTTTCAGGTGGGGGCCGGCACAAGTGGCACCTCTTGGAATGGCAACAATACCTATGCATCAGCAGGTGGGTCGGGGGGATATTTAGACATCAGTCAATATTTGCCTGGCGTCGGCACAGGCCCAGGGGGCGGCGTTAAGGCGTCTGGCACGATTCTGTCTGTCTTACCTTTGACTGTGAACTCTCAAGGCGCACAGCTCATAAGCCGCTACGTACTCGGTGCTGGAGATGCGTACTTGCGAAGCGATACCTCTGTCAAGGCAATGACTGGCACGTTATCCAATGTGGGATTGTGGGTCGGTACGGGGGATGACTTCGTTGGCGGTACAGACAGTCCTATCAAAACCATTGGTAATTTTGGCAACAACGGTTTCCAAGCCAACACGGTGGTGGGGCAATCCGCCAGCGTGTTGCGGGTGGACGAAGGGGGCAGCGGCGCATCTGTGCTGTTTTACTCCACAGACTCATCTGCCAGCGCCACATTCAGCAGCTGCTGCTCGTTCACCAATGCCACAGGTATCAACCCCGTTAACCAAGCGCTTACCGCACAAAACGACGGCTCTTACTCGTTGTACACGGGCTTGGGCGATGTCAACGCTGGGGCAACCAAAGGCTTTTCGTGGTTCTATGTGGCGGCTCCTTCCCAAAAGGTCAACGCAGTGGCCCAAAGCGTGGTCTCTACGCTCACCACCTACAGCTTCAATGGCAATCCACAAAGCTTGACCTACGCCTACACGGGCAACGCCTATTCATTGGCGAACTTGTGGAGTTCGGTCAGCCTCAACACCAGTTCAGGCTCGGTCATGTTGCAGCCAGGTCAGGCGACCAACGGCTATAGCTTTGTGTATGGCGGCAACCCCGTCACATCGCTGACCAACGCTGGCACCTACCGTCTGCAGATTGCGCTGACCTCCGACATTGCCAGCAACTATTTGCTCAACAACGTAGGGGCTGCCACGCTCACCATCACGCCAGCCCCTTTGACCATCTCGGGCACTACCGCGAGCAACAAAACCTACGATGGCACAACCACAGCCACCGTGGTGCCTGGAACGATTGATGCCAGTGGTTTCATTGGCATACAGACCGTTGGCGTCACGGCCACGGGCGTGTTCGATAGCGCCAATGCGGGTTTACGCAGCGTCACACCCACCTACACCTTGGTCAACGGCACCAACGGTGGCTTGGCTCAAAACTACAGCATCACTGGCATCACGCCAATCAGCGCCACCATCAACCCAGCTAATTTGGTGTTGAGTGGCACCAAGGTGTATGACGGAACCACCTCTATTGCTGGCAGCACCCTGACAGCGCGTGGTGTGGGCAGTCAAACATTCAGCATCACCGGCAGCGGGGATGTGTCAAACCTCGCCAGTCCCAATGTTCAAAGCAACAGCGCGTTGCTCTCCACCACGGGTCTCAGCCTAGGCACCAGCAGCAATGGTGGATTGGCGAGCAACTACAACGCACTCACATTTGTAGGCTCTACTTACTCCATCACCCCTAAGCCGATAACGGTTTCAGGTATTTCTGTTGTCGACCGTGTGTACAACGGCGCTACACAAGCCACGCTCAATGTCGGCAGCACCAGCTTTGTGGGCATGATTGCTGGGGATGATTTGTCTATCAACACCAGCGCTGCGGTGGCCAACTTCAACAACAAAAACGTAGGCACAGCCAAGGCGGTGACCGTCAGCGGGCTAAGCCTGAGCGGCACTGACAGTGGCAACTACACCCTCACAGCACCATCTTCTTTAACCGGCAACATCACCCGTTTGAACTCTGTCACTTGGACAGGGGGCAGCACGGGCAACTGGTTTGATCCAGCCAACTGGGCGGGCGGCGCTGTGCCAGATTTGGCCAACGTGGCCAATGTCATCATTCCTAGCGGCAAAACGGTTTCATTTGGCAGCACAGTGGTTTCGCCTGCGGTGTCGGGCACGGTTCAGGTGGACAGCATCAATGCAACAGGCAGCCAGTTTGGCAGCCTGAGCATGAGTGCGGGTACCTTGCAAATCGGTTCTGGCAACGCCAACTTATATAGCCTCGCCCATACGGGTGGCGCATTCAGCGTGGGTTCTAACCTGCAGGTGACAGACTCGTTCAGCCAAACAGCCTCAGGCAGCATCTCGGTCACTGGCAACGCCAGCATTGTGGATACAGCAGGTGGCGTGTCTCTGGGGCAGTTAACCGTGGGTGGTTCGCTGTCGTTGCAAAGTACGGGCGGCAACATCAGCCAAGTCAGCGGCACGTCACTGGCGGTCACGGGCGCCAGTAGTTTCACCGCCAGCAGCGGTGGCACGGCCGCGAGCATTGTGTTGGCCAATTCAGGCAACGACTTTGATGGATCGGTCAGTGCAGACGGCTCATCCGTCACGCTGAATGACAGCGACTCACTGGTTTTGGGTCATATCGTGGCCACTGGCAACCTCAGTGCTACATCTGCCACCCACCTGACTCAAAGCGATGCCGTCCAGATAGCAGGTACTTCCAGTTTGGTTAGCACCTCGGGTGACGTGACCTTGACACACGCCAGCAACGATTTTGGCGGGGCTGTCAGTGCTTCGGGAGCCGGCATTAGTTTGCGCGATGCCAACGCCTTGGTGTTGGCTGGCGTCACGGCCTCGGGCAACTTGGCCCTCACCAGCAATGGAAACCTCACCCAAACTGCGGCCATGGCCGTTACGGGTACGGCTGCCATCAGTGCGGGAGCGGGTGATATCACCCTTACCAATGCCAGCAACGACTTTGCCAGTGCCGTCACGGTCAGCGGTGCCAATGTCAATATGCGCGATGCCAATGCCTTGACCTTCACATCGCTCACCGCGACTGGCGATGCAAACATCACCACAAACGGAGCCATGGTGTTTGGTCCAACCTCAGTAAGGGGTAATTTGGCGGCCGTCAGCGGCAACGGTGCGATCAGTCAGACTTCTAATATGGGCGTTTCTGGCGCCGCATCATTTAATGCGGGCACTGGCAGCGTGGACTTGTCCAATGCGACCAACGTCTTTGGCGCCACCCCGCAAATTCAAGCGGCCAGCAGCGCGGTGTCCAGTGGCGGCCCCTACAACCTCGCGTCAGCCCTTGGCACCGATCCGCAAAAACCCATTTTCACGGGCATGGCGCCTGCCAACAGGACGGTATCGTTGTTTGACAACGGCACCTTGCTCGGTACCACCTTAGCCGACAACGCAGGGGCTTGGCGCTACGAGCCCACCACCTTCATGATCCCGGGCAACCACACCATCACCGCCAACTCGGCATCAACGCTGGGTGTGTCTGGGTTGTCTGCGCCTTTGTCTATCTTGGTCAATGCCAGGTTTGACACCCCCAATATGGTGGGCGCGGCACTCAAAACACAGCAAACACAGGCCTCAGTCATGCCGCCCGTTGACGGGGGCTTGAAGCTCGGGCAGGCGCCAGTGGTTGATGCCAACCAGCTCAGCAACCTGAGCCCGCAGCAGTTGCAAGCCATGACGCCGGCCCAAACGGCCTTGCTTTCCGTGGCGCAGTTGGTCAGCCTTGAGCCTGTTCAGGTTGCGAGCTTAAGCCCAACGCAATTTTTAGCCATGCAGCCACAGCAGGTCTTGCAGCTGGCGCCATCTCAAATGACGGCGCTGTCTGGCGCCCAAGTGGCGGCCATCACCAGCGTGGCTGCTTTGAACTTTGATCAGCTTCAGGTCCTCAGCCCTGAACAAGTCGCCAGTGTGCAGCCCAAACAGTTTGTCAGCATGCACGCCGCGCAAATTGCTTCTCTGGGCGATAACCAACTTCAATCGCTCACACCCTCACAAGTGGCAGCCATCGCGCCCACTCAGTTGGCGGCTTTGACGTCAGAGCAAATCACACTCATGGGGTCGAACCTGACCCAGCATCTGTCGCCTGAGCAATTTGGTGGATTGACCGCCTTGCAGCTCAGTAGCTTGAGCGAAAGCCAAGTCTCAGCCGTCACGCCGGCCCAGTTGCAGCAGCTCAGCCCCATGCAGCTGTCGGTGCTGACAGCCGAACACAAGGCCGCCTTGACGCCCATGCAGTTATTGGCCATTGGAGAGCCTGTGAGCTTTCAGGTCTCAGACCTTAGCCAGCAAGACATTTCTCGTTTGACGGTTCAACAAGTGCAAAACTTGCCATCTGAACAGTTGCAATCCCTCAGTGGCCTGCAAATTCGTGCTTTGGGCCCAGATCACATCGAAGGTTTGAGCTTTAGCCAACTGTCATCGCTTAGCCCCGTTCAGCTGCAAGCCCTCACCACGCAACAGTTATCCTCAATGACAGTCGCTCAAGCCGCGGCCTTGACCGACAGCCAATTGGCGGTCATGAGTGCCAGCCAGCTCAATGCCTTGCCCAAAGGTGGCGTTTTACCTGTCGTTGTGTTGGGTGAATCCTCGGGGGCCCCCATGGGCATTGAGTTTGAAAAACGAGGTGACGTCATTGACGCACGCACGACCGACATGGTTCCTGGCGGCAGTGTCGGTGGCGCTGCAAGCATGGCCACAGAACTCAAAGTGTTCAACGTGACCCTTGAAGACAACCAAACCGTTGAATTCAAGGGGGCCATCAATGGCAAACAGCTCATGATTGCTGCGCCCAGCGATTCAGCCAAGGTTCTAGCCATCAAAGACTTGGCACAAGTCATGAAAGTCGCGCTATATCAACTCAGTGAAGACAAAAATGCAGATCCGTCAGACCTTGCTGGGGTCATGCTTGATCTGCGCTAGTTGCTGATTTCTTCAGCATAATTGCGGCTTGAACTTCCAAAGGTGGTCGCTGTGAAACACTCAAAGTTTGTCCCCTTAATCGTGTCACTGTTGCTGGTTTCACTGACTGCCGCGGCCCAAACCATCCCCGACGCTGGCGCCTTGATGCGCCAAACCGAGCAAAATATCCGGCAAAGCCAGCTGCAGCAGGCAGCCAAAAAGCGCGATTCACTCCCGCCTGCGGCCGTTTTGACCGACGCCACGGTGGTCACCGTTGAACGCTTCAAGTTCTTGGGCAACCAACGCCTCAGCACCGAACAACTACAAACGGTGGCTGCGCCATTTGCCAATCGGCCTTTGAACCAGCACGATTTGCACCATTTGACCGATGCCATTTCGCAGGAGTACCGAAAAACAGGCTGGCTGGTGCAAGCCTATATCCCACGCCAAAACTTGGCTGGGCCTGAGCTGCTGATCCAAGTCATTGAGAGTATTCCTCCCAATAAACCATAGAGATACCTTCTCAAACCTAGATCCATCGCGATCTGGCGAGCTAAAACCTCGGCAAAGCCACATAAACCGTCAATAAAGCGGTAAGGCACGGAACTTGCATTACTTCAACCCCTATGGTTGATTTAGTTCTCGTTTTGTGAAAATTACACGCTCGCGATTCATTGCTGCGACGGTATTCCTGTGCCTTTTGGGTGGGTCGTTGGACATCTACGACCCCGTTTTGCCCAAAGACGCAGGCACCGTGCTGCGCGCGATCGAAGACAAAACAGAGCTCCCCGTGACCGACTGGGTCGAATCCATCACTGGCACCCGCATCGCTGGCGCCGCTCCTGCAGTTGGCAAGGCCGGTCGCAAGACCTTGGTCGACGCTGCGATGGACAAAATGATCGAGCAAAAAGAGGTGGAAGAGGCCGCCAAAGCACTCATCACCCTCAAGCACATCCAATTTGAAGGCGTCACCATCTTGGGCGACATGGAGCTGCGCGGCATCGTTGAGCCGTTCCTCAACACCCCCTTGACCTACGAGCAAATGCTCGAAATCGGCATGGTGGTCGAGCAGTACTACCGCAAAAACAACTACTTGGCCCGCGCCATCTTGCCGCCACAAGACTTGACTGACGGGCTTTTGACGATCGATGTCATCGAATCGGTGTTCTCAAAAGTCGAAATCGAGCAAGAACTCGACGACCTACCCAACACCCAAGCCCATGTGGAGGCCATCATTCAGGCCCAGCAACCCACGGGCGAGCCCCTCAACACCAAGTCTCTTGACCGAGCTTTGGCTCTGGCCAACGACATACCCGGCATGAACGCCCAAGGCTCATTGCGCCAAGGCCGCGATGCCGGCGAAACAGAATTGCTGCTTAAGTTGTACCAAGGCCGCACACGTCAAACTGAGCTGACCATGGACAACGGTGGCTCCCGTTCAACAGGTGTCATCCGCTTGATGGCCAACCTGACATGGTTCAACCCCAACGACTTAGGCGATTTGCTGAATCTTGTGGCCGTACACACCAAGGGCAGCGACTACGCTCGCTTAGCCTACAGCGTGCCTGTGGGCACCGATGGCTGGCGCATGGGCGCCAACGCCTCTGTGATGGACTACAAAGTAGTCGTGGGTGACCAAGGCATGGTGGGAGCCGTGGGCCGCGCCATTACCAAAGGCTTGGAATGGACTTACCCCTTGCTGCGTGCGGATGACCGCAGCGCCACCGTCAGCCTAGCCGCCGATGCCAAGAAGTTTGAAAACACCTCGGCCCAAGGGCTCTTGATGTCAGACTACCAAGCCAAAGTGTTGACGGCCCAAGTGTCAGGCTTTTACCGTGACCTCAACCCCGGCGGTGGCTCGGGTACCTACAGCGTTCAGCTCAGCAACGGCGACCTTGACCTGACGGGCTCGCTCAGCCAGCAAACCGACAAGAACACCACCAAAACCGAAGGCGTCTTCAACAAGATTCGCCTCAACGGCACGTGGCAGCAGGCCTTGTCTACCCAAACCACGGCGTTTGTTTCGTACACGGGGCAAATGGCCGACAAGAACCTAGACTCGTCCGAAAAAATGCAGCTTGGCGGCATGAATGGCGTGCGCGCCTACCCAACAGGCGAGGGCTCTGGCTCGGAAGGGCAGATGATTCAGCTTGAACTGCGCCAGCAGCTAGAAAACGGCATCAATATGGCCGCCTTTTATGACTGGGGCCAAGTCTGGCTGCAGCACAACCCAGACTATCCCGGCGGACCCAAGCAAAACCTAAACACTTACAAAGGCTTTGGCGCCAGCGTGGGCTATACCTTTGAAAACGGCGTATCTGTTAAAGCCACGTGGGCTCGCAGAGACGGTGACAACCCGAATCCGAACCCCATCAACGGCAAAGACATGGATGGCACACGGGACCGCAACCGCTATTGGTTGCAGGTTAATTTGCCCTTCTAGTGCATGACCGTTTCACGCAGACAAAAAAGTCACGGTCCTCCCTCAAGAAACACCAACCCATTCCGAATCGGAATGGCTATGCCACGCTCGGTAGAAACACGCCCCTACGAAACAGACGTTTTTGGACGTTTGGGTGTGGCTACGCGCGCGCGGCGCATGCCTGCGGCTCGGCTTGCTGTGCTGGCGTTGGCAGCAATTTTGTCGGTGCAAGGGGCGGATCCAGTTTCAGCCCAAACACAACCTACCATCGCTGCCAATCAGCTCCCAACAGGCGGGCAGGTGACAGCGGGGCAGGCCAGTATTAGCCAAACGGCCAACACGCTCAACGTCAACCAAACCAGCCAGCGGGCTGTCGTGGACTGGACGAGCTTCAACGTCGGCCAAGACGCCACGGTTAATTTTCAGCAGCCCAACGCCCAGTCCGCCACGCTCAACCGCGTGATGGACACTCAGCCCAGCCACATCTTGGGCCGCATCACGGCGCCGGGCTCGGTGGTGTTGGTCAACCCCGAAGGCGTGTACTTTGGCAAAACATCCAGCGTGGACGTGGGCGGCTTGGTGGCCACCACGCACACCGCCGCCGCCCGTGAATTTATGGACGGCCAACTGAAATTCAGCCGCAACGGCGCCACCGGCAAGGTCAGCAACGAGGGCGAACTGCGCGCGGCGCTGGGTGGCTACATCGCCTTGCTAGCGCCCGAAGTGCGCAACCAAGGCGTCATCGTGGCCAACTTGGGCACGGTAGCCATGGCCGCCGGTGAAACCTTTGAGTTGAAGTTTGACGGCAATGGGGCCTTGAGCCGCGTGGTGGTGACGGCTGCGGCCATCAACACCTTGGTAGAAAACAAAAGCGCCATCAAAGCGCCGGGCGGCCTCATCATCTTGTCGGCCCAGGCCGCCAGCCGCCTGCAAAGCGGTGTGGTCAACAACAGCGGCACCCTTGAAGCCACGGGCTTGGTGCAACGCGCTGGGCGCATCTTGCTCGAAGCCACCAGCAGCATTTTGAACAGCGGTGCCATCAAGGCCGATGCCACAGCAGGCGCCAACGGTGGCCCTGCGGGTAGCATTACTCTGAATGCCCCTGATGTTCAAAACTCAGGCACGGTATCGGCTGCCAACTTATCAGCCACTAACTTAGCGGCAAATTCTTACCCCAGCAGCGGCAACGCCAGCAGCTTGGCGGCAGAAGTTGGCCGCATCGACATTCAAGCCGACACCTTCACCCAAACCAGCACCGGTTTGCTTGACGTGTCGGCCATTGCCCAACAAGCGGGCAACATCGACATCGTGGCTGCGCAGTCCATGGCCCTCAGTGGCCGTGTGTTTGCCAACGGCGTGGTCACCGACCCCGCGCACATCGTGGCCAACGCTTTGGGCGGCAACATTCACCTGCAGGCCACACGCCGTGTTGACCTGACCACCGTTGTGCTCGACGCCTCGGGCGACGGCGGGGCGGGGCGCATCCACATTCAGGCCGACGGCGTGCCCGCTGTGCCAGCCGACCCAGCCAACAACACACCGGCCCAAGCCCCTGTGCATGGCGCTGTGCTGCTCAGCACCAACACCGTGTTGCGCGCCAACAGCGCCCGCGCCCAAGCGGGCCGCGTGGAAGTGGAGGGTGATGACATCAGCCTAGACACAGGCACCCGCATCGAAGCCACCGGCGCCACCGCAGGCGGCACCGTGCTGGTGGGCGGCGACTGGCAAGGCAGCGGCACCCTGCGCCAAGCCACCACCGTGACCATGAGCGCCGACAGCGTCATTGACGCCAGCGCGACCGACAACGGCAACGGCGGCAAGGTGGTGTTGTGGAGCGATGTGCACAGCGCGTACTCAGTGACGACCGTGAATGGTGCCGTTTATGCCAAAGGTGGTACGAATGGCGGAGATGGTGGACAGATTGAGACCTCAGGCCACTCGCTTTTAATCTCAGGTGCTCACATTAATGCTTACTCATCAATTGGCAACTCAGGTCTATGGCTGATTGACCCAACAGACGTGACGATTGATGCCAATACTGCCGCAACGATTGTTTCGGGTCTTGCCACAACTGATGTGCAAATCAACGCAGACCGAGACATTGTGATTTCTGCCAGCATCGCTACCAATACGAATAACAATTTACTATTCACCGCTGGTGGTTCCATCAATATGACGGGCGGTTACAACATTTGGTTGAATACATCCAATAGCGCAACCTACTCGTCTTCAACCGGCACTGGCTCCCTTTATATGGGCGGTGCTGATGTCACAACCATTAATTCGTCCAACTGGAACAGCAGCTGCGTTTCTACCTGTTATGCCCAAGCCTCAGCGACATTGCCTTATGCGGGTGTTCGGCTCGGTGTTTCATCTCTAGTAGACATTCGGGTTGGTGGGGATGTGGTGGTTGCCGGCAGAAATACACAATCGACAAACGCATATGCCGGCAACGTATTGTTCTCTGGCTCCATCGTCTGGGGCAGAAATGTTAGCTTTTACGGGATTAGCAGCGCTGGCGTTGGCCAGCAACTTAGTTGGGGAAGTACCGCACAAATTGACTTAAAAGCTACTAACGCACTCTTTATTGCTGGCGAATCTTCGTACTACACAACGAATGCACCCATGGGCTATGGCACGTTTTTAAACGGTTCCAAATTAACTGCATCGACAGTTGAAGTCTGGGGCCGAAACAGCAATTCCAGTTGTGTATCTGCGAGTTGGTGCGCGGGTGTCAGCCTTGGGTGGATAGACCAGGCTGCTCAATTGACGGATATTTCTGCTGATGTGCTTAAGTTGAAGTCAAACACAGTTGTTTTAGGCGCTTCACCTGTCAATGTGTCCAAACTGAATTCAACTTTTGGAATTGATTTTTCTTCTTACGATCCAAGTAGTGGATTTGGGTTTAAAAACTTAGCGGATTCCAATGTACTGTCTGCTTTGCCTGTAGCTGGTAGCAACTATGGCGGTAATCTTGTGCTGCCTAGCGGTGTAGGAGCAAGCTCTGATCCATGGAGTATGTATAAATACAGTGGCAATTCGTCGGTCAGCGTC
>JACCDX011889774.1_pt1 | contig 19280 bp, 21 predicted proteins | sample 7449681 | NCBI WGS metagenome assembly JACCDX01 (sample SAMN15323450, study PRJNA562643) | freshwater metagenome | isolation source: river surface water | place: USA:Blue River Watershed | collected 2017-08-18
ACGGAACCGTATCTATCGCGCGAAACAGACGATCTTTTTCGACTGGGTCCCGTACAAGTTTATCAATCATCAAGGAGTACGTCTCTCCGTGGATCGTCTCGTTAAATCCCTGGTACGCGTAAAATGCCCTCGCCTCGGGAATCTGGACCTCGGTCCCGAAATTGTTGTCCAGATTCTCAAACACGATCCCGTCGGACGCCGCAAAGAATGCGAGAATCGTCGAGACAAAGTGACGCTCGTCACTCGTCAACTTTTCTTCCCAATCACCCACGTCCTTGGACAGATCAATCTCCTCGGCCGTCCAGAAACTCGCAACCGCCTTTTTGTACAGGGCCCATAGGTCAGGATACTTGATCGGGAAGGTTGTGAAGCGGTCGTTTGTAGGTGTGAGTATAGATTCCGTCATCATTTTACTTTAAAATGTGATTTTAATTTTAAGCGGTGTGGTGATGAAGAATTGTTGCAAGGCAAATTCAAAAACCAAAAAGTGCGTAAGGAAATCGGACAAGAAGGTATTTACCCTTCCCAGAAAATTTGGTCGAAATGCGTGCACGTCGTCGTCACCCAGAGGGTTCACTATGCGAGCGAGCTGCGCCCCATTTAAAAACTGTCGGCGACTAAAGTGAAAATGGACCCTGACGTCCGCAAGTTTGTTCTGCGTCTCAAGCTCCGTAAGAAGCTGGGATCGGTCGTTCAGAACTGTGCGATGTTCCTTCGGGAGGTTTTGCACCGCCAAGGGGAGATCGTACAGGGGTATGCGACGACGACAACGGGCGAACGAATCCAGTACTTCTGGGTCGAGGACAAGAAGGGTAACGTGTACGACGTGTGTCTGGAAGTCGTGAAGGCGACGGCACCGGCATCCATTCATGAATTTCTCGGTGTGACTCTGTCAAAGGAAGAAGAGGAAGGAAAGTCGTACGAGAAGATTGACGACGAAATACTCGAACAATTCAAACAGTACCAAGATGAACCGAGTAAATTTTGGAAGTCGATTCCTCGTCTATAGACGAACCCTTCCTTCGACCGTACTTGGGCGTATTCGCTTCGCTCGGTGAAAGCGACAACTTTGCGAGAAGCTGACTCGGTAAGAGCATACTATCGGGTTTTGCGTGGTACCCGCTCAGACCGTTACACACGTCCGGTTTGTTCTCCATCTCAGGAAACGTCTCGTTGAACTTGTCTATGATAATCTGCGGAATTGCAGGAGACTGCGATAGTAGCCTGTCCATCTCTTGACGGACGGTGACGACGAGATCGTTCCTCCTGTGATCGTCGCTCAGGTTAAGCTCGGTCTCTATGAGGCGGTACAACATGGAGTACTGCATGGCGGCGCTCGCGTGCAGTTCGGTCTTCTCGGCCGCCTTGCCGAACCTCTGAAAACTGTTTATGAGACCTATGATGACGTTCGTCGCACCTATGACGTACCCCATATAAAACTGAATCTGGCCCATCGTAGTTCTCATGTTACTCTCTGAACCTGCAGTCGAGAATCCACCGGCACCTGCAAGCGTGCTCAGTACGATACTCGAGTACACGAACCTCGCATTGATATTCTTGTAGTGCTGCATTGATTTGTAATGAAGCCACCTCCAGCCACCGGCTCGCTCTTTCCAGGACTCGAGGAGTTTCAACTCGTTTTCACTGTACCTCTGTGTGGACATCACCGCCTCACTTACTAATGTGCAATATATTTACGACCCTCTTGGGCAAGAGGGGTCTCGATGCGTCCATGATCGCTTTAATTGCAGGGTGACAGTGCTGAATCTCTATGCGACGGAGGATATCATCGTGATCAGGGTGCTTCTCGTGGATCCGTGTGATGAACTTACACGTGAGCACGTAATTTATCTTTTCAAAGTGGATCGCCTTGTCACAGTCGAGGACGATCATCTGCGAGATATTGTTCTGTAAGCAGTACGACTTGAGTTGCTCGATGACCTTACCGACCTGCTCGAGTTTTTCAGGGATGTCACTCTCTGTCTGAGGTTGCCAGTTGATGTACTTGTCAGGAACAAACTCTATGATCACGTTCCGACCCTTGGGGTAAAAGGTCAAAAAGTCCATTCCGGTTCTGAAAATAAACAAATGTTTTTTAATTATAAAATGAGCGATCCGGTCAGAATATACAATACGGTATTCCTTCTGGCGGCCGGCTTTTTGATCATCGAGGCTGTGTTCGGAATCATGTATAGCATGAAGAAGCCTTCCAAGGGTACTACTCTTTCTCAGGCCGCAACCTGGATAAAGTCTCTTCTGATGATCGTCTTTGCGGTGATCATAGTCACTTTCCTCCAAAGCACAGATACCTCGGTCTCCGTGCCTCGGGTCTGAGACTGAGAATAACCTGAACAGGACTCAGAAGATCCTGTAGCTCTGGTCTGAGCATGTTCACTATGTACAGGACGATCTTGTACCGATCTTCCTCTTTTGGATCAAAATCGTCGACGTATTTTCGAATCTTTCTTGCTAGTGTCTCGTAGTCTGTGAACTGGTCGTTGTTAATGTCCAGGACGATCCTGTTCAGTTCGTCGTGATTGTTAATCTGGGACGCCTTGGAAAGAGCACTGATAAAGTCGCCGTCAAACGTGACGACCACCATTTTTATTATAAAGTATAATTAAAAAGACGAAAATGGAGCTACGAGCAATGAAAGGTCTTGCAATCTTTCTCGCCATCGTGCTCTTCATGCATGCGGTAGTCTCGTTCATGTACAAGGACTACGATCCCGAAAGTTCCAAAGTCGCAATCGATAGCGGTATGAAGGGTCTCTTGTACCTCATGGCCTCAGTGTACCTGATTTCTGTTGCACTCTTTTAGAGCGCCGTCGAGATCGTTCAGAACAATCTTGCGACACAGCGTGTAAGCCGGATCCGTCACGGCTCTCTTCCAGTACCGTTTGATCGTGTTCGCGGCGTGCCACTCGCGAATCTCGTCGTCGAGCTGAACCATGCTCAGATTCCACGGAATCGTATTCTTGTAGTCCCTGAAGTGCCTGTACTTTACCGATTTGTTCTTTGATAAGTTATCGAACGACCAAGGAAGTTCCGGGTGCTTGGAGATGATGCTCTCGAAATCAACCATCTCAGAGAGGTGATCCCAATCGAGATGCGATTGCATCTTGGTCAGGAAGATCACGTCTGTCGTGTCGTTCATCTCATTCGTGCTGTGCAGCCTCACAAACCTAAAAATCCAAGGCAGATCCATATTGTCCCGTATGAGATGCCACGGCGTGTGTGCAGTGTGATCGCACCAGGCCTCGACATCGTAGTGACTCCTGTAAAACCGAATAAACTGAATAATCTCCTCGTCAACTTTCGTGAACATCAGCTGGTTGATGTGCCACGGAAAGTTTGGGTTCGCGAGTATGTCCCCCACGGACGTCTGTTCTCCCATGGTTATCTTGCTCCAGTTCCACGGCGCGTCCGGAAACTCTTTCAGGGTCTTGACACCCTCTATCCGGTCCGAGAGCGAATTCCAATTCCAAACCTTGTGCGGAAACTCTCGAACCCAGTCCCAGCGAAAGTACTCAGAATCCGAGAGAAGACGCCAGTTCCACGGCTTATCAGAGAGTTCGCGGACCCAGTTCCAGTTGAAGTTTGGATTCCTCATGAGTAACGTCCAGTTCCACGGTTTGTCGTTGAATGTCTTCAATGCATTCAGTGTCACCGACGGGTGCATAGACAGAACCTGCCAATCCCAGTCGGTGCTGGGAAAGTTACGTATGTGTCTTACCAGGCTCGAATACATTATATTCTCTTAGTGTGTCAATCCTTTTAAAACCCTTGTCAAGATACGCTTTCCACCTCGCTATACGAACCGCCTGCATGACAGACTCTGCACTAATATCATACACGATCACTGTGTCTGATATTTGTACGTCCCATTTTCCCGTCGTCGTCTCCGATGCCCAGAACTTCTTTCGACCGGACGCGACGACGTCCTCGAGCTCTCTCACGGCCTCGTCGAACGTGCTCGCCATAACAGTCGTACCGTTCGAGAATTTCCACGCGGACCCACTTACCCTGTGCTGGTGGTTCCTTTTCCGTCGGTTGAGACCGCAGCAGAACATTTTCTTATTATTCCGAGCGATTTCTCTAACTTGCTCTTTGTTCTCTCTAGAGGCTTCTCTCGTTTCAGTTTTAATTGAGAAGAAGAAGGAGCCGCAGAGGATGAGGAAGCCGCAGCGGTCGCACTCGCCGAAGAAGTAACCGTGTGCGTCTGGTACACCTCGCCCGGTATCCGCAGAGTCGTCGTCGAAGCTTCGCCGCCGCCCTTTCTGAACTCTTGTATATTCATGGTTCCACCGAACGTGTCCAGGACGTACCGACTCGGGGCGCGTTTCGTCGGAGATATCTTTCCTTCGACGCGTTTACGCATCAGAGTTATGTATTCACACTCCTCGAGCTTGTTCTTTTCGATTGCGTACGCCTTCATGCACTCCCACGAACAGAAGTGTCCGGTCGTATAGAACACGTTACTCTTAAAGGCGTAAGGAAAATGTAAAGATTCCCATTCAAACGGGTGGCAACACCACCAACAACTCGGTTTCATTTCCTTAAAGAAATAAAGATGATTCTTCTTTAATGGTCTTGTTGTTGAGCGTCGATGTCGGTATTAGAAATCTCGGAATGTGTCTCATCGACTCTCGCACACGAAAGATTCGAAACTGGGACGCGACGGGTATACCGCCGCAGCACTCCGACGGACTGTTCGTGTGTCTCCGGGATCATCTCAGGGACAGACCGTGGACGCTCGAAGCTTCGAAGGTTATCATCGAGAAGCAGCCGGACAAGAACCGCACCATGAAATCGGTCGAAAACTTTATCCACGCGTACTTTCTGTGTAACGACAAGGATGTTCAGCTGTACGACGCCAGACACAAGATCCCGGACGTCGTAGGTCCAGGTCGAGCGATGTACCTAAAGAGAAAGAAGGCATCTGTGGTTCGGTGTACGGAATTCTTGCGCGAAGGCGGGGAGAACGAACAGGAATGGCTCGAGTGGTTCCTTCGTCAAAAAAAGAAGGATGATCTCGCGGACTCTGTCATGCAGGCCTTGAGTTTCTTGGGGTCGGCTTCGGTAGTACCTTCTTCCACCACCACTAAAAAGAAAAAGACCCCGAGAAGACCTACCCTGAATCAGACCGAGACCAGGTACAGTCCCGCGAATTTAGCGTGGTTGTACCTCAACGGGAAACACACGACGGATAAGAGGTTCGAGAAGGATCTAAAGCGCTACTTCAAGAGCCTAGAAGAAATGTTGGATGTATTTAGTATAGATGGTGCCCGATCAAGTGCTACTTCCCGAAAATAATACTATAAATGATATTATGATTATTATAGGTGGACTCGTTTTCTTAGTCGTGATACTTTTAGTATTTGTTTCAATAACAAAAAAAGGTTCTAGTGGAGGAGGAGGTTCAGGAAACGGAATTACGAATACGAATACGAATGAAAAAGAAGAAGATGAGGTGAACATTATTACGACATTTGCAGGTACGGGTACTTCCGGAAGCGGCGGAGACGGTTCGAGTGCATCGTCCGCCCAATTAAATATTCCACAAGGAATTGTAGTAGATACAAGGAACGGAGACGTGTACATAGCCGACACTGGAAATCATAGGATACGTAAAGTGTCGTCTGGAGACGGAACTATTACGACATTTGCAGGTACGGGTACTTCCGGAAGCGGCGGAGACGATTCGAGCGCATCGTCCGCCCAATTAAACGGTCCGCAAGGAATCGTAGTAGATACAAGGAACGGAGACGTGTACATAGCCGACACTGGAAATCATAAGATACGTAAAGTGTCGTCTGGAGGAGGAACTATTACGACATTTGCAGGTACGGGTACTTTCGGAAGCGGCGGAGACGGTTCGAGTGCATCGTCCGCCCAATTAAACGGTCCAACTGGACTGACGATCGATACAAGGAGCGGAGACGTGTACATAGCCGACGCTGGAAATCATAAGATACGTAAAGTGTCGTCTGGAGACGGAACTATTACGACATTTGCAGGTACGGGTACAGACTCGTATGGCGGAGACGGTTCGAGTGCATCGTCTGCTCAATTAAACAGTCCAACTGGATTGGTGATCGATACGATGAACGGAGACGTGTACATAGCCGACGCTGGAAATCATAGGATACGTAAAGTGTCGTCTGGAGACGGAACTATCACGACATTTGCAGGTACGGGTACAGACTCGTATGGCGGAGACGGTTCGATTGCGTCGTCTGCGTATTTTTCAACTCCATATGATGTACAAATTGATACACGAAATAATCACATGTATATATCAGATTCTTATAACAATAGGATACGTAAAATAGTTTTACGTTAATAATAAAGAATAACCGTGTTATTTTATTAATGAAGTTTCAGGTGATTGCGTGGGATGCGAGGGACTCTGATGAAGGAAAGTACACGGTGCACATGTTCGGGAGGACGATGGAAGGACAATCTGTACACGTGTCGACGCACTTCAAACCGTACTTTTTCGTCAAGGGTCGAGTTCCGGAACGTCCGGTCGTCATGAGCAAAGACCTGTGGGGGTTCCAAGATCTCAAAGAACACGCGTTCAGTAAATTCGAGTTTGATTCGATACGCGAGTTCAGACAGGCGCGTCACAATAAGACGAGGGGTCTTGCGGTATACGAGGCGAACATCGATCCTCTGCTCAGGTTCATGCACAGGACCGGTATCAAGTCAGCGGGCTGGGTCGAGTGTCCTTCCTACGAGTATGGAAGTTCGTCGAGTTGTGATGTCGATCTCGTTGTTAACGACTGGCGAACCCTGAAGTCCCTTCAGGACGTTGATGACTGTGCGCCGTTCAGGATCGCGTCGCTCGACATAGAGTGCTACTCCAAATCCGGAAAGTTTCCGGACTCGATGTGCCCGGACGACGTCTGCTTCCAGATTGCCGTGACCACAAAGTGTGTTGGTAGCACCGCCGAAGAGTACCTAGACAAGAAGTGTTTTGGGGTCAAGACGGAATACGCCACGGAACGCGAGATGCTCGAGGCGTTCGTCGAGTACCTGCAAAAACTCGATCCGGACGTAATCACCGGCTGGAACATCTTCGGCTTTGATCTCGAGTACATTTACAATCGGATGGTCAACACGGGATGTAGAGATTTCGTTCTGGGTCGACTCTTGGACGAGAATGCAGAACTCACCGTGAAGAATCTGTCGTCGAACGCGCTCGGAAACAACACCCTGAAAATGGTTAAGATGACCGGTCGGTACGTCTTTGATATGTACCAAGAGATCAAGCGCGAACACAAGTTTGAGAGCTACTCTCTGAACAACGTATCCAAGATTCTTCTGGGTGATCAAAAGCTGGATATGCCCGTCCGAGAGATATTCTCGAGGTACGCGTCGGGTGTCGGGCTCGAGGAGGTTGCACAGTACTGTATCAAGGATACTGAACTCCCGCACGCAATCTCTGAGAAGTTGTCCCTGTTTCAAAACCTCGTCGAGATGGCCAAGGCGTGTTGGGTGCCTCTGAGTTTTTTGAGCGAGCGCGGGCAACAGATCAAAGTGTTTTCACAGATGGCGTATACGGCCCGAGAACTCGGGTTCATGATCCCGACACTCGACAAGGCAGCGGAGCAACAGCAACAGTACCAAGGTGCGACGGTCCTCGAGGCTCAGACGGGTGCTTATTACGAACCGATCACGGCTCTGGACTTTGCATCTCTGTACCCGTCGATCATGTGCGCCCATAATCTGTGTTACTCGACATACGTCATGGACCCGAAGTACGCGAACGTTCCCGGTGTGACGTACGAACGGTTTGGACAGCACGTATTTGCTTTGGAAAAAAACGGTGTCCGGATCCCGAGTCTGCTCCCAGTCATTTTGGATCGACTCAAGGTATACAGAAAAGAGGCGAAGAAGAAGATGGAGGAGTGCGGAAAAGACACTACCCTTTACAACGTGTACAACGGCAAACAGCTTGCGTACAAGATTTCCATGAATTCCGTGTACGGTTTCACGGGCGCGGTGACAAAGGGAATGCTTCCGCTCATGGCCATCGCGGAGACCGTGACGTTTCGGGGTCGACAGATGATCGAGCAGAGTCGCTCGTACGTCGAGGAACACTTTCCGGGTGCAAAGGTGAGGTACGGCGACACCGATTCCATAATGGTTCAGTTTGACGTCGAGGGACGAAAAGGACTCGAAGCGATTGAGTACTCGTGGAAGCTCGGAGAGCGCGCATCAAAAGAAATTTCGAGTCTCTTCAGAGCCCCGAACAAGCTCGAGCTCGAGAAGGTCTACTGCCCGTATTTCTTGTACTCGAAAAAACGGTACGCGGCAAAGATGTGGGTCGAGAAGAAAGGTGGTGGGGGTGTAGTTTTCGACAAGATTGACGTCAAGGGTCTTCAGGTTGTCCGTAGGGACTCGTGTAAATTTGTGAGGGACACGTGCAAGAAACTCCTAGAGACCGTACTAGAGAGTTCTGATCCGGTAGCTGCAGTGACCCTGGCGCGCAAAGCGAAAGACGACCTTCTCGGTGGAAAGGTTTCGAGTGACGATCTCATACTCACGAAGAGTCTTGCGGACGAATACAAGGTTCAGATGCCGCACGTCGAGGTTGTAAAGAAGATGCGCGAACGGAACCCGGGTTCGGAGCCTCAGATGGGAAGTCGCGTCCCGTTCGTGATCGTGAAAGCAAAGGGCGAACGCATGTTTGAAAAGGCGGAGGATCCCGTATGGGCACTCGAGAAAAGTATCCCGTTAGACTACCAGTACTATTTTGAGCACCAGTTGAAGAAACCAGTGGAGGATCTTCTCGAACCGCTGATTGACTCTAGTGAAATTTTCTCAACGACAAAGAAGAACAGGAAGATTACCGAATTTTTCTTCTCGGCTAGTTCCAAAAAGGAATGAAGGGACAACGGCGCGCCGTAGGACGTCCGACCAGAGCTCAGCTCATAATGGCGTTTGCGACCATGGCAAAGACGAACGTGGACACTGGTGTCCGTAACAGCAAAGGTCGCGTCGTTTATCAGGGTCCGCGCGGCGGTCGTTTTGTAAGAGTAAAGGGTCGTAAGGTGTACCGCGTTAAGGCATAGACACTATAGTACAGTAGGAATGGTATTGCCCCCTGCATTTGAAGAACTGATCGAGACCGAGATTGAGGCGCGCGTAAATGAACGCATCACAAAGGTTCTGGAGATCATCTCGAAGAATTACAACATCAAGTACGCCCGTTTACTGAATGACTTGTCCCTGACTGCTTCGTCGACGTCTCCTTCGTCTCTGTGTTGCGGAACGACGCGTAACGGAAAGAGGTGCCAAAGACAAGGAAAGTACGACGGATACTGCAAAAATCACATGAGTCAAAAACCCGATGTTCGAGTCACGCGATCAGTCTCGAGCGCAGTCTTGCACACACACAGTTTACCGCCGCTCTTCCTGAAAGGGTGTCCTGCGTGCGAAAACAATGCATGTAAAAAGAGTTTAAGGATCTGACACGTTTGTCTGGAAATGAGTAAGCAGGACCTACTTCTGAAATCACTCCACGAGTTTTTCGACGACGAGAAGAATTTCACAGAGCTTGCGGACGTCTTGAATCACACGTCCGGAATCTCTCTTAGAAACATCGAGTGGTTCGTTACGAATTACGCCAAGGAGAAACGTACAAAGTTTGTCTCTCCTTCTGGAAACTCGATCGACGTGCACATAGCATACAAGGCAAGTCTTGGCGGTTACTCTAAAAAATTCTTCGATCCGTTCTGCCGAACCGAGCGGATCCAGTTCAAGGGGTTCACGACGACCGTAGCCCAGCTCAATTTCATTCGATGGTGTATCCGAAACGGAATTCTGAGATACATCAGAACCGAATTACCCCGAACCCTTTATCAATTGAAAGGGTCTTGTACCCATAGTAGTACATATACAGATTGTACTGCTCGGCAAGTTGAGGTACAAGATCCCTTCTAAATTTAATCTCGAGTTTCGTCGTCCGCGATGCGACAGTTCTGAAATCGAAATCACCTCGAGACGTGTAGCTCTTAGGATCCTTTGCAAAGCAATACACGTACATTGTTTTGTCCGGGATTGAAAACCCGTGTTCGATGGGCTGGCTGTACGTATAGTACAGATCGTTTACTATACCGTCAAGGATATTTCGATTATTTATGAATATGTTCATACTGTCTATGACTTGTACGTAATTTACCGTCTCGCCGCGCCAGTTTACAAAGTTTGTGTACGAGTTGACGATGGGCGACACGTAGCCGTACGAGTACCTGTTCTGATATTGTGTCGAAGATTTCGAGTCCTCGTAATTTATGTTTCGTATGAGCCACACGAGCGTACTCACGTTAAAGTCACCCGAAGTGAGATCTATAGACACCTCACCGGTCGTAAATTTCTTTGGGGTCTCATTATTGACATGTGGAACTATGTACTCGTGTTTGTTTAGCAGGTAAAAATTTCGCTCTTCTTGTGTCAAGAACACCTGGTCGAATTCTAGAGCGAGGTCGCTTATTTCTAGTGCGTACGGGTAGTCTGTGAACCACGCCTGCTCATTAAAGTAGAATTTTATATACACAGTCTGATTGAATATTGCACACAGAGGAAGATAGTTGTCAGCCTCGCAAAAGAAGAATTTCAGAGGCACTATAAGTTTATTCGGACCGTTAAGAACCTGATCGAGCACGAGCGCTTCGTCTGCTGTGTGAAAGAGTTCGTCGTGAATTGTAGCCCAATTGTCGTCGTAATGTTGAATGAGCATCTCGTTAAAGTACAGTTCCACCTTCTTGAACATGGCGCGTCCGACTCGATTCGTGTAATTGATGTTCGCTGGAAGTGTGCACGTGAAGTACATGTTCGAAAGAAGATCGCCACACTCTTTTGGATTTATGGGTACCGTCACAGTCCCTCCTATATACGGCTTATCAGTCGTGATTCTGAGTTTTTTCTGTACGATTGAAAAGTTTGTGTGTTGTTTTAATTTTGGTGTCCAGTCTTTTTGTTTATCGTACAGCAAATCCTCTTGTGGTCCTATAGCCTCTATTCCCATCTTTGCGACGGTCGCAAAGTACGGCGTCGTCTCTTCGGGTTCTGATTTTTCGTAAGAAGGTACCGGAACATCTTCGTCCAGTTCTCTTAGAGAGTCCCACTTGAGCATGTACATCTCCTCGGGTTGCTTCTCGTACGAACCGTATCCTTCACGCACGAGAAGTGCCATGGATTTTTCCTTGAATGTCACTATGACGTTTCTGGTCACTGGGTCGAGTGAAAAGCTCGTCGGTGTATCATTCAACGGGACCGTCTTTGCCGTCTTGTCCCCCTCCTTTGTAAAATATGTGAGCCTCTTCTGGTTCGTGTCTATGCAAAGTATGTTTCCTGTGGTTTTGTCCACGACTATCTTTCCGGACGTTGAGGGTGTTGTCAGGTTCCCTTTCGAGTACACTGTTGTCGTGTTTGCATAGTACACGACGTTCGATGCGTTCAGTGCATAGTTTCCATCAGAGTCGAATGCGATGGAGAATGGTTGCTGAGCAAACGTCACTGCTGTATTTGAGAACGTGTCGCCGTTGAAGAACAAAATCGACTTGTTTGATGAATCCACGATACCGAATCTGTTATTCTTGGAATCGAACGCAACGTCCGTGTACGTCGAGCGCGCTCCTGGACCAGACTTCGTTGTTTTCTTTCCAGTTGTTGAAACGTACGTAACAACATTTGATCCGTGAACTGTGAGTACAGAACCGTCACTTTCAGATACGGCGACACTCACTACAGGTGCTGACGTCGTGACGAGTTTTCTGTCTTCCAGAAACAAGAGTCCCTCATTTCCAGCTACGATAATCTCACCATCCTTTGTATAAAGAATCTCTGACATTTTCGTAATTCCAAGTGGCGCAGTTAATGTCGTCGCAGGCGGAAGAGAATTACTCCCGTCGTTAAAGACGTACACACGATCCTCTCCTTCACCACTCGCTATTGCAAAGTACGTCCCAGTAGGATCGAATGCGACATCCTTTGCGTTCGTAAACGTTGTCGTGAGGTACTGTACAGGGCCGTACTCTGGACCGCTTATCCTCTGTTTCTTTTCTGTGAACGTCGGCTTGGTCAACCAGATGTCCACAGTTGCATTGCTTGGAAGTGTTGACAAATTGAAATCATCGGCGAGTACCGTCCGTTCATGCGTCACCGTGTAGTTTTCTGGCGGTGAAGGTTTTATTGCTCTGACTGTCGTAGGTGCGCTTATTGTCACCGTACTCTTTGTCTCATTATTTCTCACCTTCATTCCTGATTTAGTGCGAGAAGATCATTTTTCCACATGTCCGCGATAGTCGTCTCCTCGATCAGTCGCAACTCGGTACGATTCTCTGAAATCTGTCTATTGAGTTTCTCAATCTCTTCATTCGTGTACTGGTACGTCTTTACGTTCAGACAGTCCTCCCAGAACTTCTCTGGAATTTTGTGAGTCTTCATAGACTCTTGGATTTGTGCCTTGGACTTTCTGAAGATTTCGATAGTTCCACAAATCACCTTCTCGATGAAGTCTGCTTTGACTTGGAGTGACTCGAGTGAGTTCTTCAGCGTGTCCACCAAGTGTTTCTTCCTGAGCTTGTAGTGACCGAGTCGAACCTTTGCGTACTCGACCAGGATCTCCTCGGGACTCTCAAACTTCTTGATTTGGCCGGACGTCGTAATCAGATACATGTTCGACGTGTGTACGACCGTCGTAATCTTCGGGTCGAAGTCACAACCTGGGTTGTGCGTCACAACAAAGTTCGGTGTAGTCTCCGTCGAATGGTTCTCGTACCCCTTGATCTTTCCGGACTCCACAAGTCCGTCCAGGTACTCCTTGTAATCCTGGATCCACTTACCGGGCGGGAGTTCTGTGATCTTTGTAGACCCGCTCGCGATACCCTCGAGTATCCACGCGTGTTTGTCGGTGTCCTTCTGAGTCACAGTTCCCTTGAACCCCCTGAACCACGGTTTCATGCTCACGAGCGGTTTCTTCGTCAGAAGTCGAACCAGATTGTTCCGAATGTCCTCGGGATTGTACGGAGGAATGTACGTCGAGAACCCTGTTCCGATCCCTTCACACCCGTTCACAAGAACCATAGGCAAGACCGGAACGTAGTACTCGGGCTCGATGGATTTCCCGTCATCAGTCAACCAGTTCAACACAGAATCATCCTTCGGGTCGAATATCTGTTTTGTACATTTCGAAAGTCGAGTGGAGATGTACCTCGCGCTCGCGTGATCCTTACCGCCCTCGAGCCGACTCCCAAACTGACCGGAAGGTACCAGAAGATTCAGATTGTTCGACCCGACGAAATCCTGGGCGAGACCTACGATCGTACCTTGGAGACTCGCCTCGCCGTGATGGTACGCTGAGTGTTCGCCTATGTACCCCGCGAGCTGAGCGACGGTCATATCCCGTTCCAGATTCTTCTTGAGACACGCGAATATGACTTTGCGTTGACTCGGTTTCAGACCGTCCATGACGTGTGGAATAGACCTCCTGATGTCCTCCTCGGAGAACTTGATCTGATCCTTGTGTATAAAGTCCGAGACTGTGAGCGCCTTGATGTGGCCGTAGGGAACGTGTGGTTTCTGTTCAGATTCCATATAGGTTCTCAACCAGGTCTTCCTAGAGTTTGACTGATCCTTTGCGAACGCGAGAACCATCGACTCATCAGTCTTCGGGTCCTTCTTGAACTCAACCAAAAGTTTGTCCAGCATCTTGAAGTACTCTTTGGCCTCTGCAGATGTCGAAGTACCGAGTCCCTTGTAATACTTGGGGATACCGCGCGGTTGCGGGTTTGCGGATCGGTACTCGTGTTCCGTGAAGAACCATTTCCCACCCACCTTGATCACAGGTGTGACCATCGCCTTGACGTACCCGAGCTCAATCAGGCTCGGCCAAAACACGTGGAACATGTTGAGTACAAGTCCCTTGATGTGTGACCCGTCCAGGTCCGCATCGGTCATGATGATCACTTGGCCGTATCTTAGGGATTTTGTATTCATGTACTTTTCACCCTGTTTCAGCCCCAGGATCTTCTTGAGATCCGAGAACTCCTTGTTCGCCTCGAGCTGTTTCACGGATGAGTCCCGAACATTCTTGGGTTTACCCTTGAGCGGGAACACACCGTACCTGTCGCGACCGACCACGGAGAGACCCGCGACCGCGAGCGCCTTTGCAGAGTCACCCTCGGTCAGAATCAGAGTGCATTGATCAGATTTGGGAGTTCCAGCCCAATTGGCATCGTCGAGTTTGGGCACACCGGACACCTTGGCGCGCTTAACTCCGTCGGACTTTTTGAGTTTGTGTGCTGAGATAATTTCATCAATACCCAGAGCCAGTACATTTTTTATGAAACTAGGTTTAAATTCCAATGGATCCGTAACCTTAGATGTGCACTCAGTCTTTGCCTGTGAAGAGAACGTCGGCTTGTTGATGTTTGCCTTTACGAAGACCCAGAGGTGTTGCTTGAGCTGGTGTGCAGCGGGTCCACCGTCCTTGAACAATTTCGCGAGTGAACTCACGACGTGGTTCAAATGTGTACCGCCATTCGTCGTCGCGACACCGTTCACGAACGTCCGGTGTTGGAACCCGTCCTTGGATCGCGTCACCAGAATCTCCCAGTTGGGTTGTTTGTGGTGTGCCCATGGGAAGGAGTCCTGTCCCGAGGGACAGTCCACAGAGACCTGTGTCTTCGCGTACTCCTCAAAAGAAACATTCACGAGTTCGCCGTTGAATTTCACTTTGGGAACCCAGAGCCCGAGTTCGACCGCTCTCTTCTTGAGTGTACTTACGTCGAATGTCCCATCAGGTTCGAATTCGATGGAAGTCCACCCGGTTTTTTTGGTGTACTTTTTGATCTTCGGCTTTTCACATACGCTCATGTGATCGCGCCATGTCTGTGTGTACTCGAGCTTATTCACCGGGTCTTGGGAAACTACCGTGAACTTTTTCGAGAAGATGTTCGTCAGTTTTGCACCGTACCCGTTACGACCACCCGTGTACCGATCTTTCGTGTCGTCGTAATTTGAAGATGTCAACAGGTGTCCGAATATGAGTTCCGGGACGTACACTTTTTCTTTCGGGTGGATGATCACGGGGACGCACTTGTTGTTCTTGATTGTGACGGTTCCGCCAACGATGTCCAGGTGAATCTCGTTAGATTTAGGGTCTCGAACGTACTCGTCGAACGCATTCACGAGAATCTCGTCGATGATCTTGTACATACCTTGGGACATGTTGAGTGCCGGATCATGTTCGAGAGAACCTATGTACGTATCAGGCCTCTTCAAAATGTGTTCGCGGTGTGTAAGTTTTTCCCACTCCATAGAACGCTAGGTAGACACCCTTAGGTAGTACTGCGTTCTCTACTTTTATATGGGCGTGGTGGTCATTCACGTACCACCAATCACCAGCCTCTTTGACGTATGCGACGTAGTGACCGAAGCCCCAGATCACACAACCTATGAGCGGCTTTCCGAACAGTTCGTTCTCGACGACGTCGCTCACGAGAATCTCTGGGACCTTTGTGAGTTCCCTCTGAATCACAGCGACATTGTGCACTTTACCAGTCTCATCGACGTAATCCGAAATCACATCCGGTTTATTTTGACCCTGTCCAAACCAGACAGTACATGGTGTTTTACTCACAGATCGTCCGCCGGGGTACACGATCGTCTGTGTCACTTCGCCGACAAACTCTTTTAGGTCCAATTTGTCTAGTATGTGAAGCAACGCCTCCTGTGAATCGCTCGGGGTGTTCCCGAAGTGCATCTTGGGAAATTCTTCAAGAAACTGTGTCGTGTCATCAGTCTCTCCTCTGACCAACTTGTAGAATGCAGACTGATCAGACGAGTCCCAATTCTTACATACGCGAAGGCACTGTATCAGTGCGTTGAGCCAACACGTCGCTCCGAGATTGTTGAGTCCTTTCATTTAAAAACAAGTGTGATTCTATTTCTTAATGAGTCAAGCGGTCATCAACTTCATAAAACCTCACCTGAACAAACCGAATGTCGAGATTGAGTTTCGACTCGGAAAGATAAACAACGGGTACTTTGATACGAATGTCGGGAAAGAAACGTTCGAGCGCGTCTACAGAAGACTCGGTCGGTACCCAGAGTGGGAATCTGTGAAAGTTCAGAACGCGTGTGTATTCTACGGCGCGCGCAAAGGACTCAGGGTCGTGTACGACGAGGACAAAGACGAACAGGTTGAATGTGTCACGAAGCACAAGATTGCACACTTGGATCAGAAGCTCGATCAAGAGCGGTTCGATGTCCGTGTAGGTGTCGCCATAGAGACCCCAACGACGTACGACCAAGAGCGGGACGTGTTTACGAAGGAGCGACGAAGAAACCGAACGTCGTTCGTTCGTAAGGGACTCTCGATAGACATGTCCGTCGTCGGAAACGACGACAAGGATTCTGAGAATCCGCTCTTGTACCAGATTGAGTTTGAGATTCAGAACGTGGACGCGTGTCTAAAGAACGAAGCGCAGATCGCTAGTCACTACCAGAAGATATTCGACGTTCTTCGACTCACTTCTTCCTAAAGTGTATGAACAGAACGGACGCAGATATGAGAAGTGCTATAGAGAGCTCAATCTGACACCGTCTGTATTCCTTGTCCTGTGATCCGTTCATAGATCGCGATCCGATCATACGTATGAACCGATCTACGATGTAGAATGCTAACGCACCGAAGAAGAATTGCGTGTACTTCATGTATTCCTTGAATACTTAGAGAAATAAAATTTTGTACTAGCAAGAAGAATGAATAACTACGTGAAAATTCTCGAGAGTCCCAAGCCGAGCATCGTGATCGTCACGGGCCCATCTGGAACCGGTAAGACTATGCAGGCTTGTAAAGTCGGCCAGAAACAGATGTACAACGGTATGTACGACCGACTCGTCTTGACACGCCCTGCTGTAACGACCGCTAACGAATCCATAGGGTACATTCCCGGGGACATTGACGAGAAGATGAACCCGTGGATGAAACCTGCACTGGACTATCTCGGTCCTCACCAGAAGAAGCTCGAGGTGTGTCCCTTGGCGTTCATGCGCGGACGAACCTTTGACAAGTCCTGGATCATCGCGGACGAGATGCAGAATTCTACAAAGGAACAGATGCTCATGTTGCTCACCCGTATCGGACTCGGATCGAAGCTCGTGATTATCGGCGACACGCAACAGAGCGATCTGATTTCGACAGAGTACACGGGACTCGACGATCTCCTCGGTCGACTCGTAGTGAGTGACGAGATTACTCACGTGAAACTCAAGGATATTTACCGCAGTCATCTCGTCAAAGAAGTTCTTCGCATGTACTCTACATGAGTACACACTCCAGAGCCGGGTTCGGTTCGCTCGGCGGTACGAGATCCCACGTGTACGCTCTCTTGTCTGGATTCAGAATGAGCAATTTACGTAGGACGTCATCTTCTTCGCCGCCGATAAACTTGTCGAGAAGTACTTGGGATTTCAAGAAACGTCTAGGGATCCCTTTACCGTCGCCGTTCCGAATCCGAATCATGTATTCACCCAGCGCCCACGAATCGCTCTTGAATGGGATCACGTCACTGCCTTCTGGTAAGTCAAGGTCGTTCGGGACCGACGGTTCGACGATCCATTTTTGTTCTCTGCGCGAGTAGACGCCGGCCGAACCGACGCTCGAAATTTTTGTCACGCCCTCTTTGCTCACGCCGGCTCTTATGTCCAAGAGCACGATTCCAATCTTGTTCAGTTCAGCTACGCCTCTGAGCACGTCGATCACGTTTATCGGACCGGACTCGTCGACGTCCTCAAAGTCCCCTTCGCGATTCTTCACGTACGTGACGTGAGGCGGATTGTTCCTTAAGAGAAGTTCGTGGACTACCACCGACGTCGTCATTATTTTCTACCGCAGATTTAATGGAGAGTGTTTCCAACACACACGATCGGCAACTACAAAAATCACCGATCGGACTCCTGGATGCGTTCGGACGACTCCGAACGAGCGGGCCGTACACGCTCTTCGATTCTCAGAATCGGTACAGTATCAATAACAAGTTTTACAGTAACATCACCGGTACCGGGACCGTTTCGTTCATCTCTAATGAAAGCAGCGTCCTGTTGTCCGTGACTAACGGAAACATCATCCGCGAATCCAAGAATGTCTTTGCGTACCAGCCTGGAAAATCGCTCTTGATCCTGAACACGTTCGTGATGGATTCTTCGACCACGTGTACACAGAGGGTCGGGTACTTTAACGGCTCCGATGGGATATTTGTAGAGCGCGAATCGACGACCGGTGTTGTGAGTATGGTCGTACGAAACAACGGGTCGGACACGAAAGTTTCGCAGGCGAACTGGAACGGAAACAAGTGTCCCGGCCTGAACCTCGCAAAGGCTCAGATTTTTTGGATAGATCTAGAGTGGCTCGGCGTCGGGTCCGTTCGGACCGGGTTCGTCATCGACGGCGTGTTTGTAACCGCGCACACGTTTCACCACGCGAACAAAGTGACCGGTGTCTACATGAAGACTGCGATCCTTCCCGTTCGGTACGAGATCTCTGGAACATCAGCATCCATGAAACAGATTTGTACGTCCGTGATATCCGAGGGCGGGTACGACCAGAAACTCCCTCTGTACACACAGATACGAGGTACGACAAGTGCGACGACTGTAAATATGATAACTGCAGGTGTCGTGTACCCTATAATAAGCATACGACTCGCCTCAGGTCGATTCGATTCATTGGTTCTTTCGAAATTTATCGATGTTGTAACTACGACGAACGACCTGATCACGTGGTACCTATTTCTAAACCCGACTCTGACGAATGCATCGTGGGGCCCGCACGCGATATCTACGATCGTAGAGGTCGATACGTCCGCGACGGCGACATCAGGCGGCTCGATCATATTCTCAGGATATCTCACGCAGAGAGGTACGATCCAAGTACCCACATCCGAAATTGATTTCTCGATCGGGCGGACGAACCTGGCGAGCGACGTTCTCACGCTCGCCGCGAGCGGGTTCAGCCCCAATCTCAATGTCGGAGGTATGTTGAGTTGGATCGAAATTTAAAATGTTTCGTACAAGTAAAAAATGTCGTCTAACGATGTCAGTCTCGAGACGTTCAAGAACAACAAGGAAAAGATGAGAGTGATCATGTACGTCATAGGAGGTCTCATACTAGCAGCTCTGGGTGGTGTCATCGCTTCGAAGGGCGGACCGGGTTTAATTATAGGCGGTCTCATCATAGTCGGTGGCTGTGTTGGAATGTACTAC
>JACCDX011751884.1_pt1 | contig 19258 bp, 17 predicted proteins | sample 7449681 | NCBI WGS metagenome assembly JACCDX01 (sample SAMN15323450, study PRJNA562643) | freshwater metagenome | isolation source: river surface water | place: USA:Blue River Watershed | collected 2017-08-18
AAGGCACGCTAAAGACTATGAAAAAACAACTAAAAGTTCTGAAAATTGGATTCTTTGGACTAATTGCCAAATTATTCTAAACCGTATCAAGCTTTGACAATATTATATTTTTAAACATACTCTTAAAATGTATCTGATAGACAACAAAGAATATCCGTGTAGTACGAGCCTAACGATGAAGTATATCGGCGGAAAATGGAAGTCGGTTATCTTGATTCATTTGCTCAAAAAAAAGCGATACAACGAACTACGGAAAGAATTACCAATGGTTACGGAACGAACGCTGAGTTTGCAACTCAAAGAATTAGAGGCCGATGGCTTGATTATTCGCACGGTTTATACCTCCAAACCACCCTTAAAAGTAGAATACGAGTTGACCGACTTCGGAAAAACCCTCATTCCACTGCTCAAAGCCATTGCCGAATGGGGAAAAGAAGCTGCCTTGACCAACGAAAATATAAGTGTAGTGAGCTGTCAGACCTCTAATTTATAACCTTTACCGTGGATATTGGTGAGTTTTACGGTGGGGTCTTGCTCCAGTTTCTTGCGGAGTTTCGAGATAAACATATCTAAACTTCGGCCTACGATTACTCCTTCGTCTTCCCAAACTTCTTTTTGTAGGCGGTTGCGGTCAATGATTTGATTAAGATTACTCGCAAAAATGCTCAGGAGTTTGGCTTCTTTGATGGTAAGCGGGATTTTTTCGGCCTCAAAAACCAATAATAATTCTTCGGGCAAAAACTCATATTTCCCAAGCTGAATTGTGGCTTTATTAATTGGAATTTCCTCAATAGTCTCTTTAATTGGAGATGCTGTTTTTCGGAACCGCTGAATCACGAAAGCAAATAGCCCGACACCAAGCAAGCCAAGCCCCAGTAGATAAAGGTTTTTGGGCAGCCAACTTGCTTCTTCAAATTTTATATTGATGCAATAGCGTTTATTGGGTTGTTGTCGGCCTAAACACGGCACTAAACTTTTTTGATTTACTCCAAAAATGGCATAGCCAAAAATCACCTTTGATGTATTACATTCGATAACATTTACAATATAATTGCGTGGTAAATCATTGCTCGAAATTACCCTATCAATGATGCGAACCAAGGAATCAGGCTTGAATGAAAATCCGCTTTCAAACGGAATCTCGAATTCATTTTCGGCCAAACGCTTGATAGGCAACACCGTTGAAGTAGTATCGCCCGTATAACGTAGCACTCGGTTGGCAATTTCACGCATAATAATTACCTCTTTTGCCGCTTCAAAATCGCTCTTATCCGATTTCTCTGCCACAAACGAAACAATCGTGAAAAGCAAACAGCCCACAACGAAAAAAGGGAGAATCTTTGATTTCATAAACAAAAATAAAGAATCTATACCATAAATTATTGCTTTTACAATCATTTTACAAGTCGTTTACAGTCTATTTACAAGGCTTTTACGAACTTTATGCTTGAAAGCCAGTAGTTTTGTCGAAAAGCTGAGGATTAGTTCAACGTACTTTTACTGCATACACTTTAAAAGGAAATAGCTTGCCTGATAATTTTAAAAAATAAATCAGATATTGTCTCACACATAGAGACAAGGCATGCCTTGTCTCTACTAAACATATAAAAATTATGAAAAAACTCATTTATGTGCTGCTCTTGCCACTGGTTGTGGTGGGCGGACTGGTATTTGCCAATCGTGAAATTAACAAAAAGCCAATCGCAAAACGGCTCCCACTCACTGCTGCTGAAATGAAAGCGGCAAGAAAACAATGGGAAGTTTCACCTGATGGTGTTATGTACAAAAAATGGGAGGCGTCTTCGGCAGGTAAAAAAGTGTATGCCAGTGAGGCTAAAATTATGAAAGCAATAAGAAGTAATAGCAATATGGAGGCCATTATTACCTCTCTTTCGCTTCCTGCTGGCTCAAGAGTAGGTTTCGGGATGATGGTCAGAATTAATGACGAAGACTTTATACTTAGTTTTGGACCTCTGAAATCTGATGAATTTCAGCAATTACATAGCCTGAAAGTTGATGACAAAATACTTTTAAAAAGCCATAGCGTATCACACGCTCCCAAATATGAATATCCAATTGTAGCTGGCGACTACGTAGAACGGGATAAGAAAATAATTTATAATCGCCCACCCCGCAAAGGTGGTTGCTAAGAAACGAGTTATGAAATTCATACAAATATACGCTTTACTCTTGATGGTTGTTTTTTGCACTTCCTGCAACGGACAAGTAAAATCAAATGCCTCGAAATCAATTCCCAAAGTAATCAGAAGCTTTAAGCCAGTTGCTTTAGCTCCAGATTTTGATACTACTTTGGTTAGCCAATATGTAAGAAGTATTTTTCAGGATTCTAAAGATAATTTATGGTTTGGTACAATAGGCGATGGAGTTGTCAAATACGACGTCAAAACGCTGACGTACTTTTCCAATCCCGATGGTTTTTATAGCCAAACCGTTTATGCCATCAATGAAGATAAAGACGGCAATATGTGGTTTGGTACCGACCAAGGCGTTTATAAATACCCTTCGGCTTCGCTCACTTCGACCCTGCTCAGTACAGGCAAGGCAGGTGGGAAAAGTTTCAAAAACTATAACCAAAAAGATGGACTTAATCATGTGGATATAACCAGAAAAGGTATTTTGGTTGATAAATCGGGTAATATTTGGGTGGGTACGCACGGAGGAGTTTACCGATATGACCCAACGGCAGATAGTGAGGGCAGAAAAAGTTTTTCATTATTCAAAGAATTGGGTACACTAAATATTGCGGGTATCATGGAAGATAAAAGTGGAAACATTTGGTTTGCCACTTCTGGTAACGGTGTCTTTCAATATACACCTTCATCGGGTGAAATTATTAATATTACCGAAAAAGAAGGTTTAGGCGAAAACTATGCGGGCGGTATTGCACAAGATAAAGCTGGGAATATGTGGTTTACGATGAAGAACGGCATTTGTAAATATGAGCTATCGGGCAAAACTTTCACCGAATACACCGCCAAAGACGGCTTAGGCGGCACCGAATTTTGGGGAATTTACATCGAAGACTCGGGCATCATTTGGATTACGGCTCGGGGCAGCACTACGAGATTCGACCCATCGATTCCTTTACCAAACCCAAAAGAATTTAAGGTTTTTACGCCCGCCGATGGCCTTAATTGCTGCGTACAAAGTATGTTTCAAGATAAATCGGGAAGAATGTGGTGGGGTACTGGACAGGGGCTTTATCGGGGGCTTTTATCAAGTCAAAAAGACAGACTCGTGGTGATATTAACACCATAGTTGAAATGAATAAATATCAAAAAATATAAATAAAAATATGAAAATCTATTCACTAATGTTTGCTTTATTGTGGCTACAAGGCTGCCGCAGTGAGGCTCAAAATCAAGTCTCGAATCCAAAGCTTATCATTCCTGCTGGCACTAATCAATACGCATTTATACGTAAGAGCTTACAGGATAAAGCAGGTAATATTTGGTTTGCCACATCGGGGGCGGGTGTCTATCGCTACGATGGTAAAGGCTTCGTAAATTATACGATGAAAGATGGCCTCAACAGTAATATTGTTCAGTGCATGATAGAAGATTATAAAGGAACGATTTGGGTAGGAACAAAAGATGGCGTTTGTCGATTCGATGGAAAGAAATTTACAGATTTTGCCCTTCCGTGGACTCGAACGCCCATTATGAGTCCGTTTTTTCGTCAAGCTGCACCACAAAAAGGCTGCTTGCCTCCGCAAAACAAAACTGTACTGAGTATGCTACAAGATAAAATGGGCAATATTTGGTTCGGTACACAAGATGAGGGAGTAATTCAGTACAACGGAAAATCCTTTAATCATTTTTTACAAAATGAGGGGCCACTGTCGAGCGATGGTTTTCATCATGTGGCTATTTTTAATATGTATCAAGAAAAATCGGGTAATATTTGGTTTGGACAGTACCGCTACGACGGCAAAACTTTTAAGGATTTTCCGATTTTAGGAAGCAAAACTTCTTCACCAGACGAAGATTTAATAACCAAAAGTTACAAAGAAATATTGGAAGATAAAAGTATTTATAGTACAGCAAATGCAGTTTTAGAAGATAAAAATGGCATCATTTGGCTGAGACACCCACACCGATACGGCATCAGCAAATATGATGGAAAAAGCATCACAAGGCTAACGAGTCAAGAAGGTTTTTGTGATAACATCATCAGAGCAATGGTAGCCGATAAAGAAGGAAATATCTGGATTGGCGGTGTCCGCAAAGATGCCAAAGGAATAAAAGAAGGCTGTATAAGCATTTACGATGGTAAAAGCTTTAAAGCGTTTTCGACCGAAAAAATGACCAATAGTGCCATCGAAAGCCTTTTTGTAGATAAAGATAACAACATTTGGATAGGTACTCGTGAAGTTGGTCTTTATCGCTACGATGGCAAAACGCTTACAGCTTTTACCGAAAAGCCCGTCAATAATTAAGTATTGATTGCACAAAAATTATGAAAAAATAGCACTTGACTGAGCGATTACCTATGTGGTATCGCTCAGTTTTTTTGTTTCACGTTTAGATACTACTATTACGATTTGTGTATATTTGAAAATAATCAATGCTTGTTATGCCTTTAATTAGGAGTTCAGACCAAAAAAGTAAAACACTTGAAGAATTTTACAGTGAATTAATTGAGAGTCAAAAGAATATGATTCAACAAAACACAGGTAAAGCAATGCTTTCTTTTATCTCATTGGTTAATCAACTTTTTATTAATACAATACTCTACGGAACAACATCACATGACATACTTTTAATTCAAGCAACTGATAATTGGGAAGACGGATGGTTTGTTGCTATTTATGCCTATGAGGATGCAACAATTCAGATAGAATACAAAATGTCAAAAATGAAAAGTCCATGGCAAGATGCTATTGTAAAAGGGCAAACCAATAGTATTGAAGAAGCAGTAAATTATCTTATTATTGCTATGATGGAATGTGAAGGATGGAAAGATAATAATGAATTAAATATCCTTTACACCAAACTAAAAAACCAAAAACACATGACTACAAATACGTTAGACAGCGGCCCATTTTATCATGGAACAAAAGCCGATTTAAGAATAGGTGATTTACTCACCGCAGGGTTTGCCTCGAACTACAAACCCGAAATCATTATGAATCATATTTATTTCACTGCCCTACCCAACGGAGCGGGCCTTGCCGCAGCATTAGCCAAAGGAGATGCCCCCCAACGGGTCTATATCGTTGAACCGACGGGGAATTTTGAAAATGACCCGAATGTTACTGACAAAAAATTTCCTGGAAACCCGACCCGTTCGTACCGAAGTGCCGAGCCACTTAAAGTTATTGGAGAACTAACAGACTGGGTAAGACAAACACCCGAAGAGATAGCCCGCTGGAAAGAAGCCTTGGCTAAAAATACGGGGGAAATTATTAACTAAAATCTCAAATGCAGCTCGAAGAAATTATAGAATACTCATATAAACTTTTTGAAAAATATACCATCGGAAGCACCTTAGATGTTTGTAAGCGTTGCTGTGTGAGCGATGCTGATGAAGCTATATTAATCAATACTCCACTCCGAGAGATTTCGAGTTCGGATTTGAGGGTAGGGTATTTTGCTTCGGCAAGAAGTTACTCCTACCAAGAGTTATTGGAAATGAAATATTTCCTGCCGAGAATATTAGAATTGGTGAGTAATTTCGACATTCCGTGTAATTCTGCTGAGGAAGTATTTCTAAGATTAGAACTCCATAAACCTGAGTATTGGACGAATAAAGAATTACAATTATTGAGCGATTTCTCGGTCGAATTCTTTAAAAAGTGCTTATCATACTACCCCTATTCGCCCGATGGTGACGACATTAGCACTTATTTGACAATGTTTGCCGTTGCCAACTTTCAAGTGAAACCTCTTTTAGATGCTTGGGTAGCAACCGAAAACATCGAAAGTACGCTACAATTCAAGGATTTCTTTATTCAAGAGTTTAACAATCAAGCCTCTACTTATTTTCAGTCTGAAGAAGTAGAAGAGTTGAACAAAACCATATCAAACTGGCTCAATGACGCTTCCGTAAAGAATAGATTTCTGGGGAAGATTAATAAAATTTTGTCAGAAAATAGCAACTTAGATGCTGATTCAATACAAGAATTAAGTTTAGTAAAAGACCTTTTAAGCATGTAAAAACAAAGAAGCCATCTGATAAAATTTACATCAGATGGCTTCTTCTATTGAATCGCACTCTTATTTATGAACTGTCCAGCCAATTTGCTCGTCTTCGTCTTCAAATTCTAATTCGGCATCTTTTTCCCAAATTTCCATTTCACAAGGCTTGCAGTTAAACTTCAATTTGTATTCGTTTTCGCCGTGTTTGAGGGTGAGTGGTTCTACGAGCTTCTCTCCCATTGTTTCACGTTGAAATCTTGCACATTTGCCTAACTCATATTTCACGCAATATTTGGTGGTCATTACTCGTGCTTTGCCTGGGTCCCATTGTAGCTCAAACGCTTTTTCGATTTCCGTTACGCCGTGACGTTTGTAGAAGGCTCTCGCCAATTTATTCGATACGTTGTAGGTATAATCTAATTTTTGTACTGGATACGGATGGTCGGTTTTCTGAATCTGGAAGGTTTCTCGGTGGTATTCTTTTACACGAATATCTACCAATTGCTCCAACACTTCACGTCTGATTTCGTTTACTTTCGAGATTGGTAAAAACCAATTTCCCGAAAATTCAACCTCAATATCATCTACAATAAATGGTGTATTACCCGTTTTAGCTAAGTTTTTCTTGATATTCGGAATCACCGATTCGGCAGAATTTGCCAGCACTTTTTCGGCTTGAATGCTCACGGTATTGTGGTGTCCGTCTTCGTCAATGGCTTTTAGTTGAAAACCGTCAGCGGTTTCAGTAAAATATAACTTCACTCCAATTTTACGCACCGCACTGTTTTCTTTTTCTACCATTTTATTGAACTCTGCATCAGAGTTTCGGTAAATAACAGTGCCAACTGGCAGCGGCTTAAAAGTATTCGGAATAACAATATTATTGAAAATGATATTGATTTGAGCTCCATCGGCTTCGCCATCAGCATTGATGAAATAAAGTCCATCGCCATTGTTTAGCTTTTCGTAATTCTCTATGATATAGCCATTGGCTTTTATTTCAAGCACTTTTCCGATGTACTGCCCCTGCGATTTTGGGCTTTCCCAATTTCCGATTTTTTCTTTACGTTTATTCACAAAATAATCGGTGTAGCCACGGTTAAAACTTCTGTCCATTTCTGGTTCAAAGTTATAGAATGTTCGGCCTGACGATGCCTTTTGATATTTATCGGCATTGGCTTCTAAGAAAGAATCTAACTTCTTCCTTAAGAACGAAGTATTATTTTTCACATAAACAATGTCTTTCAAACGCCCTTCGATTTTGAACGAACATACACCCGCTTCAATCAGGTTGGGAAGTTGATCGCTCAAATCTAAATCTTTGATTGACAATAAGTGACTGTTAGCGATAAGCGTTTTGCCAGTTCCATCAATTAACTGATAAGGCAAACGGCAGTTTTGGGCACACGAACCACGATTGGCACTACGTTCGCCACCCGCAATACTCATGTAGCAATTTCCGCTAAAAGATACGCATAACGCACCTGAAACAAAGAATTCGAGTTCAATATCGGTTGCTTCATGGATTTCTCGTACTTGGTCAAGGTTCAACTCACGAGCTAAAACGGCACGTTTCATGCCCGCATCGGCCAAAAACTTCACGTGTTTTGGGTCACGGTTGTTGGCTTGCGTGCTGGCGTGAATCACGATTGGCGGCAAATCCATTTCCATGATGGCCATGTCTTGCACAATGAGGGCATCAACGCCAATGTCGTATAATTCATGAATCAGTTTTTTACATTGATTCAGTTCATCATCGTACAAAATTGTATTGATAACCACAAACACTTGTGCCTTGAATAAGTGAGCGTAACGCACCATTTCGGCAATGTCTTCGACCGAATTGGTGGCGTTTGTTCTGGCTCCAAACTGCGGAGCCCCGATATATACAGCATCTGCCCCTGCATTAATTGCGGCCATACCTTGAATCAGGTTTTTGGCTGGCGACAGAATTTCAATTTTCTTTCTCATACGATATTTCGTATTGATAATTTTTATTTGATTCGAAATGAAGTACAAAAGTACGAAATACTTCACAAAAAATTGGGTTAAATATGAATTTACGGTATTGATAGAGGCCATTCAACGACATATCTTTTAGTATATTTACTCAATTTTAAGTTAAAACCTCAGCATTATGAAAGAAAATACTTATGCAAAAATGAGTTTGGAACAGCTAAAATCACAAGCTAAAACAGTAAAAACCTTGATGTCTGTTTTTTGTGGAATACTTTTAGTATTGGTATTTACCGCCATATTTTTAGGTATTCGACAAGGTTTTTATGGAATATCATTTATTCCAGTAGCCTTATTTCCTATGTTTTTTGTAATTCTGCACAATTTAAATAGTATTCAAAAAGAAATTAAGTCAAGACAAAGCTAATTTATCAGAACAAATCTGTCGCAAATTCCCCCTTAAATAGTCGTTTTTACAATAATCAAAAATCCCTCTTTTTCTATAATTTTGTATAAAACATTTACACAAAAGATGGACAAGAAGACCTATCAAAGTATCGACCAATACATTGCTGATTATAGCTCAGAAGTAGGAGAAATCTTAAATCAAATTCGTAGTTGTATCAAAGAAGCTGCCCCCAAAGCCCAAGAAACTATCAGTTATAATATGCCTGCTTTCAAACAAGGAAAAGTATTGGTTTATTTTGCAGCTTTCAAAAACCACATTGGTTTTTATGCCTTGCCTTCGGGCAACATGGCTTTTCGAGAACCTCTTTCAAAATATAAAGTTGGTAAAGGTTCAATTCAATTTCCGCTGAATCAGCCGATGCCTTTTGAGTTAATCAAACAAATGGTGGCTTTTAGGGTGGAAGAAGTGGAAAACGGAGCAAAGAAATAATTTTGTTCCGCTTTTATGTCATTTTTTTAGTTTTCTGAATAGCTTTGTTTTTCCAATTCTATTCAATCTAAAATGAAAAAAATCTTCTTTCTCTTATCTTGTATTTCGTTAAATCTTTTCGCCCAAAATGCCGTAAAAATTGCCAACATCGGCGATTTTACGACCACCAAAGGCTCAGTTATCAAAGATTGCAAAATTGGTTATCTCACGCTCGGCAAACTCAATGAAGCCAAAAACAATGCTATTCTTTTTCCTACGTATTTTTCGGGTAAAAGCACCGATATCAAAGGCTCGGCAACTGCGTGGGTTGATACTACCAAGTTTTTCGTAATTCTGGTCGATGCTCTCGGTAATGGAATTTCGTCGGCTCCTTCAAATACCAATAATTTTCCCGAAATCAGTATTCGAGATATGGTCAATTCTCAATACATTTTGCTTACAAAAAACCTTTCAATCAACCATTTGTATGCCGTCATGGGCATTTCGATGGGCGGAATGCAGACGTTTGAGTGGGTAGTGGCATACCCCGACTTTATGACCAAAGCCATTCCAATCGTTGGTACACCCAAACAATCTTACTACGATGTTTTGCTCTGGAAAACCGAATGGGATGCCATAGAAGCTGCAGGAACAGCCCCCGAAGCACGCCGAGAAGCCATGCGAAGAGTAGCAGAAGTGCATAATCTACATTTATTTACGCCTTTTTATTGGAATAAATCACGCAAGGCCGATGATGCCTACAAGGCAATTCAGCAAGCTGGAGATGACTACGTAAAAGGTAACCACCCAGAAAACTGGATTGCCCAAATAAAAGCCATGTTGGGACAAGATATTTATCAGACTTCGGGAAAAACACTGGCCGAAATGCCAAGCTCTATTAAAGCCAAGATGCTTATAATTGTGGCTACACAAGACCAAATGGTAAACCCAATGGCCGCTACTGAATTCGCTAAAGCACTTACTATCAACCTTGTGGAACTCACGGGCGATTGCGGACACGTGGCAACGGCTTGCGAATCGGATAAAGTAAAAGAAGCTATTAAGGCATTTTTATAATTTACTAAAAAATTCAACCCATGAAAAAAGTACTCTTTTTAAGTTTTATACTCCTTAGTTTTTTATCGTTCAAACCCAAAGAAATCACTTGGGTAGCTATCGGCGACTCGATTACGTATCTCAACGACCACCCCGAACAATCGGGCAATCGAGTAAAAAAAGGCTATTTGACGATGGTTACGGAGAAACTTCCGCACTTCGAGTTTATCAATCAAGGTCATAATGGTTGGACTTCTGGCGGAATCGCCGAAAAAATCAACGAACTTGGTTTGGTTTCGGCCGATGTGTATTCGGTATTTCTGGGCACAAACGATTGGTGGCGTGGACGACCACTCGGTAAACTTGAAGATTATCAGAATAATACGGGCAATAATACAGTTCATGGCTCTTTCAGAATTATTATTGATAAACTGAAAAGCCTCAATCCGAATGCAAAAATTATCTTGATTACGCCACTCCAACGAGGTGATTTTGTGTATATCGCCAATGCTAAAAATAATGCTTATGGCTCTTATAAGCCAAAAAATGAGCAAAATTTAGCCCAGTTTGCCGAAGCAGTGGTGAATATTGCAAAACTCGAAAACATTGCGGTCATCGACCTTTTTAATAAAAGTGGCATTACACAAAAAAACATGGTCAATTTTAAGCGATTGAAAGACCCTAAAACGGGTGAGTATAAAAACTTCAAATATCCTGCTTATGTAGATGTGCCTTTCAACCCCGAAAAAGATAAATACCCCTACCCTCCTGAGTCAATCAATATGACTTACGATGGTCTTCACCCAGCCGATAAAGGGAATGCGGTTATTGCCAAGATGTTGGTGAAAGTAATGAAGAAATTTTGAAATAAAAAAGCCGTTTCTCTTAGAAACGGCTTTTTATTAATATCAATACCCAGGGTTTTGCTTCAATGCTGGATTCAGTACCAAAGCCCCCGTAGGAATCGGGAAAATACGTTTATTCTTATCGGCATCTTTCTTGAAGCCCCAAGAGTTTTCATATTTACCGAAGCGAATCATATCATTACGGTGCCAAGTTTCCATCGTAAATTCACGACTTCTTTCTTGATAAATATCTTCAAGCGTCACATTGGTTAAGGCCGCAGATGTCGTACGATTAGAGCGTACTTGATTTACTAAACTGGTTGCCGTCTGTGCCGAACCTCCGCTTCTTAGTGTTGCTTCGGCCTTCATCAAGATAACATCCGAATATCTAAAAACAGGAATATCATTGTTCTGGTTTCGGCTTGTAGAAGTAGCATCTGGGTAGAATTTGATATTTCTATAACCCATATTCCACGCAATTTCATCATTACCTAAATCAAATGTAGTTACATCCTGACGAAGCTTAATTTCTGGTGTAAGTTCTACTTGGTAAGTAAATGATGCACTACCATCAGTACCAGTGTAAAATTGGTCATAACCTTTTTTGGTAGTAGTAACCGTAAGCGGTGTTTTTCCATCAGCCAAAAACTGTTTTCCAGTGAGCCATTGTTGGTTACGAACATCGCTCGGGTCATTGAAATACGCATAAAACTCAGGCAAAGTACTACGTGGAGCCGATGGCGTAAACGGAAGGTTATATCTTGCACGCATCGAACGAGGCACATCATAACGAGAGTGATACATAAAACCGTTTGTTCCACTCATGGCAGTAGCTGCTGGGTCGTATGGTATCGCAAAAATGAATTCCTTCATTTGTGGGCCATTATCTGGGTAAAACATTTTTAGATAATTGGCACTTGATTCTATACCAAACTTTGCTGCATTTATCACGGCGTCACAAGCATCAATACACTCTTTATTCATGGCTGTGCCTGTATAAACCTCTGCATTCAAATACATTTTTGCTAAAAGAGCATAAGCTCCCCATTTTGTAAAACGCCCGTAAGTAGCCACATTTACATCACTACTCAAATTCGGAATAGCTGCCTTGATTTCAGTTTCTATAAATTTGAATACATCTGCACGTGCAGAGTTTGCTTTAGGTGTAAAATCGCCGTATTTGTCATAAATTGGCACATTACCAAACAAATCCATCATCATAAAATAAGCAAACGCACGTACCATTTTCAATTCCGACAAATTCTGAGATTTGGTAGTAGCTGTTTCTGGAATAGTTGTTTCGAGAATCGAAAGAGCTTGGTTTGTAGTTCCAATCACTGTCGAAAGCCAGTTCCAACACGAGCCAGATGCTCCGTGGTCTTTCGTCCACGAATGGTAGTGCATATCAATGTATCCTCGGTTATCGTACCAGTTACCGCCACGAGCAGGAAGAATAGCTTCGTCGGTTGTTAGGGTCTGAATAAACCAATAATCTAACGAGAAATTTCCTCTTAATGCCGCATAAGGAGGCCCAGATGCTTGAATAAATTGTGAAGTAGTTTGCGGAAAAATATCAGGTGTCAGCTGAGTATTGACGGGCACATCAATCTTATGGCAACTAAATACCAATAAGGCGATTAAAAGTGCGAATGAATGTTTAAATATATTTTTCATTTGAGTATTTAATTTTAGGTTCTGCGAAAACTTAGAATGAAACATTTAGACCAAATAAAACTGTACGAGTTTTAGGGTAGAAATTGTTTGAATCAACACCAGGGGCTAAACCACCTTGGTTGATTTCGGGGTCAATTCCTGTATATTTCGTAATCACAAAAGCATTATTTACCGAAGCATATACTCTGAGGTTGCGGATATAGTTACTTATTTTCTTGAAATTATAACCTAATGTTGCGTTATCAAGACGTACATAACTTCCATTTTCGATAAATCTTGATGAATATTTGAATGAGTTTACATCTTTTGTGCTTTCATCAGCAACGTCTTTCAAGATATTTGTAAACTGGGCCGTGCTTGGTCTGAACAAATCGGCACGTGTAGCATTGAAAATCTTATTACCAAATACCCCTCTTACGAAGAGATTCAAATCAAAGTTTTTGTAAGCAAGAGTATTTGTCCAACCTAATAAAATTTTAGGTTGTGGACTTCCCAAATAACGGTAATCTTTACCGATAACAGGTGTAGTTGTTAATCCACCAGTGCTTGTATAATACTGCGAAACGCCCGCTTCGTTTTTGCCTGCATATTCAAACGTAAAGAACTGACCAAGCGGTTTTCCAGCTTTCAAGATTTGAAGTGTACTACCCGTCTGTCCACTACCTTCTGGTTGCGTAGTACGAATAGAGTCACCACCCGCAAACAATGGATTCGTAAGGCTTACAATTTCATTTTTGTTGTGAGCCAAGTTCAAACCAGTTGTCCAAGTCAAGCCATTTTTGTTTCTGATTGGCGTAGCTGTTAAGCTAAGTTCAACTCCTTTGTTGTTCATGCTTCCCCCATTGGCTACAATTCGGCCTACTGGAACCAAGATAGGGTTTACTTGATAAGAGTAAATCATACCTGTTGTTTTCTTATCATAAACTTCAATCGAACCACTTAATAAACCTTTCAACATCGTGAAATCAAGACCAAGATTGGCTGTTGCAGTTTTTTCCCATTGTAAGTCTGGATTTGCCGCCTGAGTAGGGCCATAAGCTGCAGTTTGTGTACCGTTATAATAATATGTTCCTAACAAGCCCGAAATAAACTGAGCCGTATAAGCGTTAAAGCCTGTTGCGTTACCAGTCACACCGTAGCTTGCACGAAGTTTCAAATCATTGAATAATGATTGATTTTTCATGAAACCTTCTTCATTAATTCTCCAAGCAACACCCACCGATGGGAAATAACCCCATTGATTATTTTTGCCAAATACAGAGCTACCATCACGACGGATAGAACCTTGTAAAAGGTATTTATCGTTATATGAGTAATTCAAACGAGCAAAGTCAGAAATCAGTTTGTTTTCTTGAAAAATTCCATCAGCACCAAAGTTCACACGGTATCCAGAAATAGCGTAAGGATTACTTAAAGCAAAGTTTCCGTAGCCAATATTATCAACTGGAAAGTTCGTACTTGTTACTTGGAAACCATCGCCAAGTGTATTTCCTTGCCACGAATACCCAGCTACTGCATTTACATAATGCTTGCCAATAGTTTTATTCCACGAAAGGAATGTCTCCAGTACCTTACGAGTATCTTGATACGTATTTCTCAATGCCGAACCATTTGTACCGAAGTTAACCAATGTATGCACCGCTGGTGGGTCAGGGTTATTGTAGAAATTGGCACTATTATACTGTGAATAATAACTTGCATAAGCTTGACTATTGAGCGAAGTTGTATTCTGATACGAAAGGTTTATATCATACGATAAATTGAATGGAAGCTCAACGTGAGTATTAAACGAGCCAATCAAATTGTTGTATTTACTATTGTCTTTTGCTTGTTCAACAAGTGCTAATGGGTTAAAATACCCCGTATTTTGCCAGTTTTCGAAGTAGGTTCCATCAGCATTTTTTACTGGCGAAACAGGCAAGTGATTAATCATTTGCATCAATACGTTATTACGCATCGGTGTATTATTGGCATTGCTATTTGAGTTAACAACCGATAAACCAAACTTCACTTTATCATTGAGGGCATATTGCTCAAGCGACATTCTGGCGATTACTCTCGTAAGATTACTCGATAATAAAATACCTTGTTTGTCCGTGTAATTCAAACTTGCACTGTATGTATTGTGCTCACCACCGCCACTAAACGAAAGGTTGTGGTTTTGAGAGTAAGCAGCTGTCTTCTGTACGGCTGCTTGCCAATCGGTGTCAGCTCCTTTATCATCGTTTGGCGATAAACTTTGACCATTTTTTGTTAAAAATGCTCTCAATTCGCTCGCATTCATCATATCAAGTTTGCTCGATACCTTTTCGATACCAACGTATCCGCTATAGCCTACTTGCATCGCCCCTTTCTTACCTTTTTTGGTAGTAATCATAATAACACCATTAGCAGCACGGTTTCCGTAAATAGCCGTTGCAGCAGCATCTTTCAAAATATCAATTGTGGCAATGTCGTCAGGAGCAATAACCGAAATATCTGCTCCAGGTACCCCATCAATTACATAAAATGGACCTTGCGAGCTATTAAGTGTTGAAGCTCCACGAAGAATAACCGCCGCACGTTGGTTAGGGTCACCATTCGACGAAATATTTAATCCAGGTACTTTACCTTGTAATAATTGACCTACATCAACGATTGCTCCACGATTTAAATCCTCAGGTTTTATATTGCTGATAGCACTCGTAAGGTTCTTTTTTGATTGCGTACCATAACCTACTACAACTACTTCATTGAGCGTACTTTCGCTCTCGTTCAAAACCACATCAAGAGTCGAACGACCATTTAGACTCACTTTTTGTGGTTCATAGCCCAAAAAACTAAACACCAACACCGAGTTTTTATCTGGCACACTCAATGAGTATTGGCCGTTAGCATCAGTAGTTGTTCCTCTGGTTGTTCCCTCCACTGTAATGCTCACCCCTACTAATGTTTCACCTTTAGCGTCTTTTACACTACCTTTTACCCCAAATTCGGCCATTGCTTGGAGTTGTGTGTTACTGATTGCATCAATTTTATTAACATCCAAACTTCCCAGAAATGAGGCTTTTGTCAATACAATATGGTTCTTTCTAAGTATCTGAAACGAAATCTTACGTGGTGTAAGCACTTTTTTCAGAATCTCTTCAAGGGTTTCGTTAGCAAAATCATAAGAGAATCTCTCCTGGCTCGAAATAACCTCTTTATTGTAAGAAAACGTTACATCTACTTTATTTTCAATTGTCTGAATGAAGCTTTTCAGGTTCACATTTTTTTGTGAAACAGATAAGCGTTCTTTCAAAAATTCTTGACCACGGCTATCGTGGGCGTAGCTGATGCTCATCGCAAAAATGAGCAGCATTAGCTGAGTTAATGAGATTTTCATAATCTTGAAAATCGCTTTTTTAGTAAATAATTTTGACATACATTTGTTTGTTTTTGTTAGAGTTAAGACAAAACAAAAGCCATCCATCCGAAAATCGAATGGTAGAGGCTTGGGGTAAAGATGTGGCCGCATCTTTACCTCTTTAATAAAAAATCAAGGGAATTGTCGAGTAAATTAAGGGTTTTTCTTGGTCGGTTCTATTTTTGGTTTAAAATGATTAAATAGGTTATATACTTATTATTGCGTTTACTGGCATCCTTCTGATTCGAAAACGATTTGTGCATCAACTTCCTTATAAGTTGCTCCGATGATGGTACAAATCAAATCGAGTTGTTCGTACAAAGATTCATCACGAAGTCGAGTCGTGACGACACAACGAGACAAAAGCTCTTCATCATAAATAATCTTTACTCCGTACCGTTTTTCAATCACTTCTAAAATACTTGATACTGGCTGCTCATCAAAGTATTCGGGTAGAGCAGTAGCATCAATATTAATGAGCGGCATGGGGGTTTCTACTAAATGCTTGCTCATTACATCCGTTGGGCGATTATAAATGGCCTGCTGATTGGGCAATAAAATCAGCCCTTTCGATTCGGGCGTATTGAGCAAGTGCTTGTTCTGACTAAACACCGAAACCTTTCCAGTTTTTACTTTTACCGTAATTTTCTTGTCGTCTTCAAAAGCCCGCACCCGAAAACTCGTACCCAAAACCTTCGTAATCACCTCATTGGCATACACATAAAATGGTCGACGAGGATTTTTAGCAATCTCAAAGAATGCTTCACCGCTCAAAATCACGGTTCGTTTGTCTGCATCAAACTTTTTTGGTACGCTTATCTTACTGTTTTTCTCTAAAATCACCGAGCTACCATCTTCCAGATTTATAGTTTTTGGAGTGGCTTTATCATTAATATATTCTACCCACAACTGTTTTTCTTCAATCGACGAAACCAACGAATTATACGAAACATTTTTTGGCTCATTCCATAAAAAATAAGCCCCTATAAAACCCAAGATAAAAATCACACTTGCCGCCCATCGAAATACCTGCGAGTGCAGTATGTGGAATTTAGGTCTGTCTATTTCGGTTTCTTCTTGCATTGACTCCTTCAATCTTGCCCAAACTCTATGTTGGTTGAGTTTCGTAGGCTGATTTGCCTCAAAGGCTCTGATTTCTTCAAGAAGCTGTTTGGCTTCTTCAATCATTGCCTGTTTTTCGGGGTTTTCAATAAGGAATTTTTGCCAAAAAGAATCGTTTTGTGTATGCAAAACCCACGCAACGAAATCATCATTGTTGAGAAAGTCTTGTATATTTTTAAACTGATTAGTCATCTTTTAATAAAAGCTACTGCGGCTTCAATTATACAGGTGAGAAAAACTTAAAAAAGTAACCAAAAAAATTATACTTTTTTTCGACAACACTTATTACTAAATCATAATAAATTGATTATAAGTATTTTACTTAAAGCAAAGAAATGTCTTTGACTAAGAAATAGCCAAGTGAAACTTTCATTTGACATCAAATAGTTAGTGAAGAAAACTCATAAAAACAGCTAATGAAACTACTTTTTTGAGCGAAACACGAAGAATGGCAATTGACTTTGACAGAAGGTTTTTAACTACTTGCTTGGGCGTTTGCATAATTTCGGAGGTTTCATCGAGGCTTAGGCCTTGATAAAAACGCAAATTGATTGCCTCGGCCCCACGATTGCTCAATTTGCTTATGGCTTTTTCTATTCTCTGAGCTTTCAGTTGTGTTTCTTCGCTCACGATAATTGCTTGTTCGGACGAAATCGTGCTTAGATAATCCAAAAACTGATTGATGTCTTCGTTTTTATCTAATATATCTTGTTTCAGATTTCCATGAAACTGATTGCGTAAAGCCCTAAAGAGATAAAATTTCAGATTATCGACCTCACTCAGATACTCTCTTCTTCGCCAAAGCTCAATAAATACATCATGAATGGCATCTTCTACGAGTGCTGTATCGGTGCTGAGACGAAGACCGTAAGAGCCTAAAACCTTGAAGTATCGGTTATACAACTGCTCAAATGCCTTCGAATCTCCTTGTTTGAAGGATTGCCAAAGCACTTGCTCATCGGTATTTGAATAGTTACTTTTCAAGATTTTGTTTACTTTTTCATAGCAAATGTAGCTAAAAAAATGATTTTCAAAAATTCAATTATGCCTCAAAATCACTATTTAGGCTTAAATTACCTCTGCAAACGTTTGCTTTTGTTTTCATCAATCATAAAAAAAGTATTGACACTTATTTTTCTGTACTTTTCAAAGTTTTAGCATAATTGTTTCTACATAATGCAAATAAATTGGTGTCTATTGAAACTATTTCCAATCTTTAATAGTTGACTTATCAACTATATCAATATCAACGTTTATGGAATTAGATAAAGATTCACTTCAATTTATATTTGGTAGCACAATCAGAGCCTTGCACAAAGCCACTGCCTTAGCTTTTGATGAAGGTGGGTTGGAGCTTTCGCCCGAGCAGTTTCATTTATTGAAGATTATTTCTTCAAAAGAAGACTCTATACAAACCGAATTGGCCGAAACCTTACAACTCGACAAGTCGGGAATTATGCGTCATATCGACCAAATGGAGGCAAAAGGTTTAGTACAACGCATCAACGATGCCAACGACCGCCGTAAAAAATACATCATACTTACTGAGCTTGGCAGCAGTAAATTAGATGAATGTAAGATAATTTTAGATAAACTGAGCGATTCGATACTCAAAGGAATTTCGGATGCGGAGTTATTGATTTTCAAACAAGTATTATCGAAACTAAAAGAAAATGCCGAAAGGTGATTTTTTTTGATTAAATAGTTGACGAATCAACTATATTAAAATCAACTTATTATAAGAATAATTCAATTTAGAGAACACATGAAAAAAACAAGTTTTTGGGTTTATGTGATTTTGCAAATCAGCACCATTTCAGTTTTTGGACAGCAGACAGCGATGAATACGCTTTCGCTGAAAAACTGTGTTGACTATGCACTTAAAAATCATTTAAGTAATACCATCGCCAATAATGAGATTTTGGCCGCCAAAGAAAAAGAAAGAGAAGCGTTGTCGGGGTATTTGCCACAAATCAATACCAATATTAGTTTCGATGATAACCTCAAACGTCAGGTTTCGGTGATTCCTGCGGGGGCGTTTAGTCCAAACGAAATCCGTGTTCAGTTTGGTAATCAGTATAATACCAACGCAACCGCCCAACTCGACCAAGTGATTTACGATAAATCAATGTTATTGGGTTTGGAAGCAGCCGAGCCGAATAATCAGTTGGCAGCTTTGAAA
>JACCDX011688667.1_pt1 | contig 19256 bp, 25 predicted proteins | sample 7449681 | NCBI WGS metagenome assembly JACCDX01 (sample SAMN15323450, study PRJNA562643) | freshwater metagenome | isolation source: river surface water | place: USA:Blue River Watershed | collected 2017-08-18
ATTTTCTTCATTTTGCTCCTTGAATCGGCTTCAGCATCCAGCGCGTCAATCTTGCGTTGCGCCCAGTTTTGCGCTCTGTCACTGAAGTTGGAATCGCCGCCCCACAGTAGCCAGGCAACCAAGCCTGCTCCTGGGTATTCAGCGTGCGAAGGGTCACTGTTTTTTGGTGCCTGTCCATCTACTTGATGGCGAGCAAACCACGGTGCCATCTTGCGCACCTTGTTTTCTGAAATTCTTCCTGCAGCCATTTCACGTGCTTCACGCTTTGTGCCGTCAGTCAAACCATCTCCCCCAAAACCTTCTTCAAGATATTTCAAACCACGTGCTGCATTTTCACGAATGAAAGAAGGTGCAGACAAATCAACTGCACGAACTTCGCCGCCTGGCTCCATATCCTCTGAGATTGAAACTGCAACCATCTGGTCAATCGCATCTTGCTTGTTAGCGTGGCAACCAATAGTTGTGTAAGAACCATCTGATTCTTCTTTTACTGCTGCCCATCCATCGCAATCACTTTGAGAATCTGAGATGTAGTAAGGCATTATTCAACCCCATACACTGATTCAGGTGCGCCAGGGTCAATTGTTGACACTGCCTGCAATTGTGTTGATGGAACGCCAGTATGCTTGATTGAAGGCATATCAAGAGCCTTCAAAACTGCTGCGGGGTCAAAGCCAACTTGAACAAGTTGAGCAATGATTTCAGCACGCAACTTCATACCAACTTCAGGTGCATCTGCAGCATCAATGTTTTGCAATGGCACACGGTATTGGTCGCCTGCTTCGCCAAGCGGTGCTAAATCTTCAACAGCACGCACATCATTTAGTGAAAGGAATCCTTCACGAAGTCCCTTTGTGTAAGCATCGTAGCGCTCAAGAGTTGTGCCACGAAGTAAGGCATCAAGATTGAATTTGATAAAGCCATCTGATTCTGGAAGTAGCGGTGACAAAGCCTGTTCAATGCGCTCCAATAATGGACGCAATGAGTGTTGCACGAACGATAAGTTCTGTGCTTCAACTGATGCAAATGACATCGCACCAGCAACAGGATGACCCAAAAGCGAGACTGGCACGCGGAAAAGGCGGGCAATTTCCTCAACCCCAAAGCGCCGTACTTCTAGCAATTGGGCATCGGCAGCGTTCAAGGTAAGCGGCTTGAAAGACGCTCCACCTGTTAGCACACCGATTTTGCCCGCTCTATATGGGCCAGTGTGTGTGATGTTCCAGTCACGGGCTAGGTCTGAAACCTGCTCCTCTGTCATCTCAACTGGCGTTTCGATAATGCCACCAGGGTTGGCAGCATTCCCAAAATATGAAGCAGCATAAACTTCAGCAGCCATTGCAGAACCAAGAGTTACACGTGCTGCACCAATTGGTCCAAGACCTAGAAGTTGTCCTGGCAATCTAAACAGTGGAATATGAACAATTTCGTTTGCGCTTAATTCAAATGAAAAATTTCCGTAAGTGTCACGAACATAATAACGAACAGGCTCGCCTGCGATTGGTCTTTCAACGCGAACATCGCGTGGATTGAGAACATACAATTCAAGAACTTCACCCATTTCATCCATAACTTTTAGGATGAATGCGTTGCCTTCTAAATTTAGTGAAGCAATGATTTGCTCATAAAACTCAAGGCGTGTGGTGTTTGGATTTGGATTGTTAACCCAGTTTGGTGTTTCGCCATAAACAGCGGCGTATGAAATACGGTTGCGACCACGGCGCACATAAGCACCAAGCGGAAGTGAGGAAATCGTGTCGCCTAGCAATCTTACGCAGGCATAAACTGTTGACATACGAATTGCCGTTTCAGAGTTGACGTCAACTCCTGCAGGGGATGCGTATGCTGGTCTGCCTGGAATCAGCGGCTCAACAAACTGATTCTGCGCACGCTTCTCGCCTGCTGCTCGCAATCTCTTAGATAGACTCATTGCCTGCCTTTTCTGCTAAGTGATACCAACCGCCATCCCAAAGGGTTAGCAGTCTTAGGAAGTAATCTTCGTACTCTTTGGCAATAACATCTAATGAATATCTGCCAACTGAGTGTTCTCTGATTTTGCTTCTGTCTAATGTTTTGACCTTTTCGGCCGCATCAATAAACTCTTGCAAAGTTCTGCAACGGTAGCCTGTCAGACCGTTGATGTTGTTCTCTGTAAATGCTCCCCAGTCAGTTGTTATTGTTGGAGTTCCACAGGCTTGGGCTTCAATCACAACATTTCCAAATGGTTCTACATAAAGTGTTGGAGCAAAGGTTGCAATTGCGCCACCCATAAGTTCAGCGCGTTGCTCTGGCCCTACTGAGCCAACAAACTCACCATATCCTGATTGCTCACCAGGACCTGCCAGGATTAGACGTTTGCCCAATCTTTCGCAAACTTCTTGCGCAATCTTGAATCCTTTGCGCTCAATCAGGCGGCCAATGAATAGGTAATAATCACCGTCACCTTTGCCAAGCGGAAACATCTCTGGTTCTAAGTAGCCAGGAATCACTGTGTCAAAGAATTGACCATCAACTGTGGTCGGATTCTTCCAGCCAGCGTAAATGCTATGCATCCAGGCATATGATTCAAACACGCGATACTTGCTGAACACGCCGCCATATCCAACGCCAAACTCCACAGATATGTGGTTGGGGTAGGCATCGGCAATTGGCTTGTGTGCGCTGCCACCGATTAGGCAAATGAAATCTTGCGGTTGCAAATGGCTTTGCATCAGCCTAATCACATTGGTGTTAAAGATTCGCCAGTGCAGCGCATTGGTATCAAATGATGCCTGTGTGTAATGACTGTTGCCAACCGCCTGTTGGCGGCGCTCTTCTGAGATGCAGGTGATTAGCTTTGTGACTGGCGCTTCTACCTGTTCACCTGCGTACAAATAAACTTCGTGACCAAGGCCAGTCATCATTATGCAGAATCTGCGAACCTTTTCAGTAAAGGCGCAACCGCTAAACTCTTTCGTGACCTGCGTGTGTGGCAGGCTTACAACGTGAAACCGCATAGAATCCCCCGATTCTAATTATGAAAGAAGAAGTTTGGCCTCTTCTTCGGTGATGCCTAGTTTTGCTAGTAAGGCGGCTTTGGCTGCTGCTGCTTCGGTTGCTGCTTGTGCTTCTGCTGCAAATTTTGCTTCTACTGCTGCTTTATCCGCTTCCCATTGTGCCAATTCTTCAGCATTCATTTCTCGTTCAATTTCTAAACCTGTTGAAACATCAAACTCTTTTATAAATTGTTGTGTCATTAGCTAACTCCATAAACTGTGAATGTTCCGCCCGACCAATTAGTGCCGCCAACTGAAGGATAAACTGTGATGCTTGAAATTGCACTTGAACCTTTGTATGTTCCTGTGGTTTGTGTTGTAAATACAGTATTGCCGCTGTTCATTGAATACGCACTGCCTTCCAAAAATCTTGGTGAAGTGCTTGTATAATTATAAATGTTCAGCACTAAATTCAAATTTTTACCAGCTGTCAGGGTGTTAATAGTTCTGGTGCGAATTTCTAAATTGTTTGAATCGCTGCTGTCATTTCTGTAATAAGCATAGTTGCTTGCATCGCTATCGCCATAAAGCGTTTTGTTGTTATAATTTGCTCCACTGTCACTATTGAATCTAAAAGCAATAGGATAATCTGGTGAAACACTATATGCTCTTTCAATCAAAATCATCAAATGCTTATATGTGCTAGGGATTGAACTTATTGTTGTAGATGAACCACTGAGACTTGTTGTGCCAATGACAGTCATTCCACCACTTGATGCAGTAGCCCACTTAACCCCAGTGCTAGTGCTGGAATCAGCCATCAATACCTGGTCATTACTTCCCACCGACAAAACGCCGGAAGTGTCGGTGCCGGTGCCAACGACAATCTGGCCTTTGGCAGCAGGTGCGGTGGCGTTAGAACGTGCCTTTGTCATTAGTTACCGCCTAGCAATAGTCTGGCTTCTTCTTCGGTGATGCCGAGTTTGGCAAAGAGTGTAGTTCTAATGCTTATTGATTGATTTATTTCATCACGCAATTTTGCATCATTTGCATCATCAAATTGTTGTTGTTGTTTTTCTTCTTGATTTAATTCTCTAGATGTAATTACATTATTAGCAATATCAATAATTGTATTCATTAGTTTGTTGACCCCCAAAGATTAAAGGTACCAGATGAAAAACCACCACTTGTAGTTATTACAAAACTTGTTATTGCATTTGCTTCTGTTAAATAACCATTAACTATTGAATTGGCGCGGGAACCATAAGCACCAGAAGAATCATTGTGAGAACCTTGACCCCAAAATGGTTTTCTACCAGATGAATTGCATCCAGTAATTACAAAATTTCCATATAGAGTTCTTCCACCGGTTGATGAACCATAAAAAATTGGGTCAATTGAAGTTGAAGTGTTGTAATCACCAAATGTGCTACTGCCTAAAACATAAGAATATGCAACTTTGTAAGAACTTGTTGAAATGTTGTTTGGTCTAAAATGTAACACTGCTGCTGAACCACTAGACATTACAACTCCATCAATTTCTAACATCAAAGAGTTATATCCAGAAAATCCTGAAAATGTAATTGTAGAACCTGAAGCACTGCTTGTAGCAATCTGTGTCCAATTGCTTGAACCACCAGATGCCGCCGCCCACTTAACACCAGTGGCTTCAGCACTATCGGCAGTCAACACTGTGCCATTGCTACCCACGGCAAGGCGCCCCACGGTGTCTGCCGCACTGCCAACTAATAAATCTCCCTTGGCGTCAACCAAAGTGTTTGAGATTGTGTTGGCAACGTTGAATACTCCCCAAGCAAGGATTTCAACAACATCAGTTGCGGTCAATGCTGCAAGAGATGTGATTGATGTTCCATTGGTGGCAATGTAATCCTGACCGCGAACCAAGGCGGCGCCATTGAGGAAAACTTCCTCTAATCCTGCGGTGTATGCAAGTGTGTTGCCATTGGCATCTGTGCCAGATAGTGAAGTCTCACCACCGGTTGCCACAAAGCGGAAACGCTGAAGGCTTGCACTGCCTGCAGGACCTGTCGGTCCGGTAGGACCGACTGGCCCCTGCTTGCCGACAATCGCCAGTTCCCAGGCGCTGCCATTCCAATACTTGATGGTTGCCATTGATTACCCTTTGATTATTCTACAGATTCGTTATTTACAACTTGAGGTTCTAATTGTGTCAGAAAAACATCATTAACTTCATCATAAAAATCACCAATGCCAGCAAACTTGCCTCTAAATTTTCCATTGTATGAAGTTTGAATCCAAGTGCCGCCAAATAGATTAGAACAAAATTCTGAACCAATTGATTCTTGTTCAATGCCATTAGAATCAAAAAGAACATTATTATTTACAACAATTACTTCTTGAACAACGCCATTTTCTATTTTTGCAAAATGTGCCATCAGCCAATCACCACTATCACTCGACCTGAGCCTCCTGCTTGGTTGTATGCGCCACCGCCACCGCCAGAGTTGGCAGTACCTGCTGAGTTACTACCGCCACCACCAGAGCCGCCGGAACCGAAAAGTGGTGAGCCAGTGGTTTGTCCATAACCGCCACCGCCGCCGGCGTAGGTCACGGATGAACCAGTGATGGAATTACTCAGGCCGCTGCCGCCAGCACCGCCGGTGTTGGATGCGTTAGTGCCTGCCGCTCCTGCTCCCCCGCCGCCACCGCCTGCATAGAAGGCAGAGTTGGTGATTGTTGCGGAGCCGCCGTTATTGCCAAGACTTGTTACGGTGGAAAATCCTCCGGCGTAAGTTCCGCCGACGTCTGCTGCACCGCCTCCGCCACCACTTGCTCCACCAATTCCTCGGTTACGAGCAAAGTTCTTTGTGCCGCCACCTCCGCCACCGCCAGGAGCTACTAGGTTTCCAATTTGGCTAGCGTTTCCAACTCCACCGCTGTCGTAGTTTTCGACAGCGACAGCGCCGCCAGCGCCGACGGTAACGGTCAGTGTGCCAGCTTTTAGAATCGCAGATGTGTCGTAGAGGTAGCCACCTGCTCCACCGCCACCCATTCCACCGGACGCACCACCACCGCCAATAACTAAGACTTCAGCGGTGCCGGCAGTTCCAACGGTTATAGAACCTGAGCCTGTGAAGTTGTAGATGGTCTTGCCTGGGCGAGAGGTTGTGTCGATGTTCGGGGAGCCAGTCGTTGCTGTGACTGTTGCCTTGCCGATGCCTCCGCCGCCGCCAACAGGGTTAAAAAATGGCATTATTTCTCCTAGGCATACTTAATCGGACCAGCACCGAGAACGGTGAAAGTTGCATTTGCAGTTTTAATAATTGTAAATGAATAAGTATCAATGCCGGAAGTATTTCCCGCTGAAGGAGCAGTTCCACCGCTCCATTTAGGGGTTATAGCTGAACCATCTACTTGGAAAGCAGTTTGATAATAAGCTGTTGCACCTTGTGTAACTAAAAATGCAACAGTAATTGTATCTCCAATTGCAAGAATTGAATTCAAAGTGGTAGTTGAATTGCCACGAACATTTAATGTCCAGTTTCCTGAAGCATTTGTTGTGTAATACAAAACTCCCTGAGTAAATGCATCAAAATTGATTGTTCCAGTTGCTGCTGTTGCAGAAACTGTCCAACGCTCTTCAGGGGATTTAACAATTGGATTATCTATAATTGGAGATGTTAAAGTTTTATTGGTTAATGTTTGATTTCCAGTTAGTGTGACAATTGTTGAATCAATAATTGTTGTCCAGGTTGTGTCATAGTCAGAATTTGAATTCTTAACTAATGCCTGACCTGTGGTTCCGCCAGTTGGAACAACGGCGTCACCAGCATCATCTGTATCAACCCAAAGAACATTTGTTGATGCAGGTTCTGATGCAGAGAACTCAACACCTTGTGGTCCAGTTGCACCAGTCGGTCCAGTAGCACCAGTTGCACCTACTGGTCCTGTTGCACCTGTTGCACCTGTTGCGCCATCAAGTCCAGCAGGTCCTGTTGCACCAACTGGTCCTGTTGCACCAACTGGTCCTGTTGCACCGATTGGTCCCGTTGCACCTGTTGCACCATCAACGCCTGCAGGTCCTGTTGCACCCACTGGTCCTGTTGCACCGATTGGTCCAGTTGCACCTGTATCGCCTTGAATTCCTTGAATGCCTTGCGGTCCAGTTGCACCTGTAGCGCCAACAGAGCCTTGTGGTCCCGTAGGTCCTGTTGCACCTTCTGGTCCTGTTGCACCTGTAGCACCGATTGGTCCAGTTGCACCAGATGCACCAGTTGCACCATCAACACCTGCAGGTCCAGTTGCACCAGTAGCACCTACTGGGCCTGTTGCACCGATTGGTCCTGTTGGTCCTGTAACACCAGTTGGTCCAACATCACCTTGCACACCTTGTGGGCCTGTGGCACCGATTGGGCCTGTTGGTCCTGTTGCACCTGTGGCACCATCTGCGCCGTTGGCACCTGTCGCACCGATTGGGCCTGTGGCACCAATAGGTCCAGTCGGACCTGTTGCGCCTGTAGGACCTACTGGGCCAGTTGCGCCTGTAGCACCTGTTGGACCTTGTGGACCTTCAGCGGCTTGCAATGTGGTGATTACATAAGAGAAATGCGTTGTGCCTTGTGTGACAAAACTTAGATTGTGCGCGGTGTTATCAACATTCACACCATAGATTTCAACAACCATTCTTTGACCAACAGATACAGTTGTGGTTGGTAATGTGATGTCTGTGTTTGTTGCAACTGGGTTTGTGCTGTTGTACCCAATCAATGTTGAATCTGAATCACCGATTGTTGAAAGAACGGTTCCAGAATTGTCAGCAAGTTTCAAACGAACAAATACTTGAAGTCCATCATTGCTTGCTGGCTTTAGCATAAACAATGTAAAACGTTGAGTTCCACCAGGAATAATTGTGAAATCAAATGGTGTGGAGATATAAGAAGCAATCAAAGATGTTGCATTGCCAGCGATATTTACAGTTGTTGTGCTTTCAGAAGCGGCAACTGGGTCCTCTGAAAGTTGTTTGTATGAACCAACTTCAGTGACTGAAGAATTGAAATAATAGTAACGACCAGCAACAATTCCCTGTGGACCTGTTGCACCAGTTGCACCTGACGGACCAGTTGCACCAGTTGCACCAATTGGACCTGTCGCACCTGTTGCACCAGTTGGGCCAGTTGAACCTGTAGCACCTACTGGACCAGTTGCGCCTGTTGCACCAATCGGACCTGTTGGACCTGTTGCACCTGTTGGACCTTGAATCGCTCCAGCATTTAACCAAGAAGATGATGTGGTTGACCAAACATACAAATCTGGGCCAACAATATAAGCATCGCCAGGATTGCCTGTTGGATGCGCCGCTTCTAAAGCAGCAAGTGTTGGATAAGAACCAAGAATTGAAATTCCTGCACCTTGTGGACCAGTTGCACCTGTTGGACCTGTCGCACCAGTTGCACCTTGTGGACCTGTAGCACCAGTTGCACCAACTGGTCCAGTAACACCAGCAGGACCTGTTGAACCGATTGGCCCTGTGGCGCCCGTGGAACCTACTGGACCCGTTGGGCCAATGTCACCTTGTGGACCTGTCGCGCCAACATTTCCTTGTGGACCTGTAGCGCCAGTTGCACCTTCAACACCTTGCACACCTTGAATGCCTTGAATACCTTGTGCGCCAGTTGCACCTGTAGCCCCAGTTGCACCGACGGAACCTGTTGCACCGACTGGGCCTGTTGCGCCAGTTGCGCCTGCAACGCCTGTTGCTCCTGTAGCACCTGTAGCACCAGCAGGGCCTGTCGCACCCGCGGGGCCTGTCGGACCTGTCGGACCAGCAGGGCCAGCAACACCAACATCGCTTACAACAACGGTGTTAGTATCTTCAAAAATCTCAACTTTATTAGACACGTGTTACCTCGCCTGCAACTGTGATTTGTCCCTGAAGGATTCTTGTGACAACCCCGCCTGAAGTAATTTCTAAATCATAAACATAGTTGCCAGATTCAAGCGCACCAGTCTGTGCTGCTGTTGCTGACAATACAAGTTTGCCCTGAGCGCCAGTAATTACGATGCCGCCATTGCTGGTGCTAAGAGTTAATTCTGCATTTTCTGAATTGTAGTTTTGACGTAACTGCATTGCTGCTGTGTAACCAGTCAGATTGATGACAGCACCAGTGTCATCTTTGTAAATAACATTTAGGTTCCAATTTGAACCCTGGTCTATTGTGAAGTTATACAAGCCAGCAGTCATTATTTCTCCGTTGCCCAAACTAGAAATCCGCCAACCGCCATCAACGCTAACGGAAGCGAAATCATTGCAACCCCGACCGTAAATAGAGCCACGCCAAGAATTTCAGCGGCTATTGCCCAATCAATTTTCTTCATTGTGGCTCCTTATAGATTTAGTGAAAAGAATTTTGGTACTGGCTGCTTTGCTTCAGGCGTAGCAGTGGCGCGGTCATAACCAAAGATTGAAGCAACGGCGGCGTCAATCTTTCGTTTGCTTGATGACTTTGAAACCATCACACCACGTGAAGATTGCTTCGTCACGCAGTTGTTGATGTGGCGTGCAAGTCTTTCATCGCCATCGTGTGTGAATGATTGGTTGACAACACCTTCATAAAACTTCTGTGTTGCTGGCACCATTCTTTCGGCGCTGTTTGGATATGAAACTACTGGGAGTCCTTCTTCATCGAGAACCATAAACGTGCGCTGCCAACGGGCAGGGTCGAAAACAATTTCACGCACATTGAATCGACTATCACGTGCAGTGTTGATGATTGTTTGTTCGACTTCTGCAACTGGGACGTGCCAAGTGTTGTGTGCATCCTGCGGCCTTTCCCATAATCCAACAACCATCAAGTGTGGTTTGTCGCCGCCAAGTAACCAAGCAACTAAAGCAGTTGAGTCATTTGAGAACGCACCATCAAATGCCAAGATGACTTCCTCACCTGGCTCTGGTGTTCGCTCTTTATCTTCTAATGCTTCCCACGTGCCTTGTGGAAGCCAGGCGGTCTGAGTAGATGTCCAGATGTTCAATCGTTTAGTTTTGAATTCTGCTTCTGGAGTTCTCAATACCGCGCTGGCAAAATCATCGGCAGAACAAATGTCGCCGTAACCAGGGTTTGCTAATTTCCAAGCATCTTCTGTTCTGTAATCAATGTTCTCATCGCCTTCATACCAAGCAAAGAAGAATGATGAATCTTCAATCTCCCCTGATGCTATGCGCTTTCCATAATTGTAAAGGTCATAGCAAAGTGAATCTTTACCGCTTGAATCTGTCTTAACACCAGCAGTTGTAATTGCCACCAACATTGGCTCTGTTCTAGCACCCATTGCCAGCGACATAACGTCAAACAACTCACGATTGGGTTGTGCGTGCAATTCGTCAAAGGCAACAAAGGTTGGCGACAGACCTTCTTTGGTAAAGGCTTCTGCTGAAAGAACGCGATAACTTGCACCGTTCTTTGGATTGAATATCGCATCACGATAAACCTGCAAGAACTGCAACTCTGGTTCTAAACGAATCATCTCTTTGGCATTATTGAAAACAATGCGAGCCTGTTCGCGGTCAGCAGCGCAGGAATAGATTTCACCGCCTGCTGGTCCCAGTGCTAAATGCTCAAGAGCCAAAGCAGATAACCAGGCTGACTTACCTTGCTTGCGGGGAAGCCCAATCAAGGCAATCTTGTGTTTCAAATAGCCATTGTCTTTGACAGCAAATAGGTTGCGTGTTAATTCCTTTTGCCAATCGCGAAAGACCAAAGGCTGACCTGCACGGCCTGCAACTGAATCTTTAGTTATCTTGCAAAGTGTTTCAGCAAAGTCAATTACTAAATCACCACGGCTGTTTTCATACTCATCATCATTGACCTTTGATAAGTATTTTGGTGGCCATCCCCCAATGGCGGTCATTACATTTCCCGCTTGCTTCTTCGCGCTATCAATTCATCAAGCGCACTAGCCTTTTGAACTTCAGCAACGCCAAGTCTGGAACGTGATGTTGGGTCAAAACCTAAAGCGGCCAATGATTCGCGGAAGGCTTTATTGACTGCCGTGAATGCACGTGCATCAGCCGCTTCAAGTGTTGCCATAAATTTATTTTGCGCAGCAACATTTGCATCTGCCAATCGGCACGCTGCTTCAACTGCTTGCATATCTGAATCAGGCGAGAGCCAAGTGATTGCCGTTGCCCATGCGCGTTCCCATAACCTTGCGCCTTCTGCTTGAAGGTACGCAGGTGTTGGTGGGATTTCGCGTGCCATCGCAAGTGGCGTCACCGACGCAAGCGCAGGCAAAGCACGGCCACCGCTATCGGTGCCAGGTGTGCGACCAGTCATGCGTTTTAACTCCAATGGTTTTGTTGGACGACCCATAACAAAAAAACTCCAAACAATCAGGTTTATATTTTTTGAGACGATGCGCGTTGTCAGGGCGTCGGGGTAAATACACGCTCAAGCCTATGAGGATTTAGGCCGTACGGAGAGATGCCACCCCCCTATGCAATGAGTTCTTTATTACCTCTAAGTGAATTACACAATACGTGAGCCAACTCAACATTTTCCCAGATGTGTTTGCCACCTTTACTTAATGGCAAAATATGGTCTATTGAAGGTCCATATAAATTTATATTGTGTCTTTCATGTTTTGCATCTTTACTTATTTTTGAATTACAAATCCAACATATCCAATTTTTTTTATCTGCTAATTCATAAAGGTCTATAAAATCCCCACCTTTAAGTTTTCCTCTTCTCATATGAGCGTTTCTTGCTTCTTGCGCTCTTAGAGATGATTTTTTGCATTCATCTGAACAGTAAAATCCTAAAATCTTTGAAGGCTTTCCAGATAAATGAGCAAATTTTGAAACAAATTCTTTTTTACATTTTCTACATATTTTAGGATTAAAACGGTCTTTTGCTCTTTTTCTTTGTCTATAATTATTTATTGCACATCTTTCAGAACAAAATTTTTTATTATTTTTTATCTTAAAGGTTACAGGACATTGAATACATTTTTGCATTATTTATCCCCCTTAGAACTATTGCAACGTCTGCAAAGCACTTGCAAGTTTGAAATCTCGTAACGCAGGTCTGGGTGTAAGTCAACAAGCGGAATGATGTGGTCAACAGTTAAATCTTTTGTTGCTCCACATTGTTTGCAGAATGGATGCATCTCACGCAGTTGTTTAGATAACTTGCGCCATCTGTAATCGTATCCTCTATCCAGCCTGGATACTCTGCCGCGTTCTTTAATTCGTTTGCAATTATCACAACGTGATGCACGAACAATCACACCACAATCAACGCAAGGTCTAGGAAGCATTGTCATCAAACTTCACAAGATATTCAATTGCCATTGCAAGATGCGCTTGATTATCTTTGAAGAATCCTAATCCTGAATTGCAACGCCAACACAACAATCCACGAACCTTTAATGTTTCGTGGTTATGGTCAACGATTAACTTCTTTCCAATTTCTTCAGCAGTGATGCCACAGATTGCGCACGCATTGTCCTGGTCTTGCAACAATGTTTCGTATTCGTGATTAGTAGCGTTGCGAACAACCTTGCGATGTATATTCCTACACGTTCTGCAAATGTTGTGTCGCTTGTTATCACGTTTGTTATAGAAGCGAAAGTTATCTATTGGAAGAACTCTAAGACATTTACGACACTGGCGTGTGTCGTCATTCGATGTCCTCATCTTCTTCATCATCCGTTTCCAGACCGAGCGAAGCCATTCGGTCATTGGTAGGCAGCGACATATACATTGTGAGTGTTGAGCCGACTGCTCTGTTTAGTAATGTTTCGATGGCATCAAAATGCAATGCTTCATCGGTGACTATTTCTGTGGTGACTTCCCCGATGCTAATGTTGATGTTCAGCATTTTGAATTTCCAATCGCGTGTCTAGTAGTTCATCAATAAACTGTTCAACAATCTCGCGTTGTTTGTGAGAGAAGTCTGGTTTGCCAAGAGTAACCGCTGCGTGAAACAGGGCCTCATCTATCTCCTGAATTTGCATAGAGATAGCAGAATCTGATAACGCTAGTGTATCAGGTTCGTTTGACAACATTTTGTCAAATCTTCTTGGCTTCGATGATGGCCGCCAGGTCATACATCTTGCCACGCTTTTCAATGTTGAACTTCTTAATCAATCGGTACACCTCGCGCTGTGTCATTTGCAGCCACAACGAAATGGCTTCCACATCTAGGAAGAACTTCCTATTTGGGTTGCTCATTGCCAGTGCCACCAATCTTAAAACGGTCCAGGATTGCTTACATCCAAAGCAACTGACATCAGCGGTTAAATCGTCCACATCAATGACCACAAACTTCTTGCAATCATCAGTTGGGCAAGGAATCCTTCTGACTTGTTCTTTGAATTCTTTTGCGGCTGCACGACCCCTGGCGTGTAACCCCAAAACTTCCGCTACAAATTCTAAAGCCCAGACCTGCGACATCGACCAATCTAGGTGGTCTAAATGGAATTGACAGGTTGCCGCAACCTCTAATTCAACGTTGGACTCCTTAGGCACCAGCGCAGGCGGTGTCAACTGCCTATCGCGCCTGATAATGACTTCCCAGGAATGCAAGATGTTAAGCAGGTCCGTGCCAACCACAAAGTCCAGGGCATTGACATTGATACCAATGGAGCGTTCGGCGGTGACAGCGCCACTGCCCGTGCGTGCTGGCTCTAAGAACGAACCAGCCTTCCAGTGAAGGTCAGGCAACTCCTGCAATGCCTTAGTCACTTTTGCCATACATCCACGGCAGGCGGCATTGTCGGTGTGACGATTACAGATTGAACAAGGCATTAGAATCCAAACCCTTCTGTGGAACTGGCATAAACTGGTCCTGGCCAATAATTCGGTGCATCATCTAGCGTCTCAAACAAAGCCATCGTTGAGCAGTGATGGTCGGCCAAGATAATTCTGGTCTTGTCTGGACTTGCCCATTTGATTCGGTTGGCTGACCTTTCGACCGCTTCAAAGGAAACTCTGGTTCTGTGGATTTCATAGGTCTTGAGTCCTGCCAACTTCTTGATGATTTCTTCTTCAATCGTCAGGGTGTTTTTATCTAGCAGTTTGGCAAAGCCAGCCCAGGAGATACCTGACCAAACCAGGGTGCCGCATTTACTACAGATGACGGGTTTGAAATCTTGGCTGGTCATTAGTTGCCCATTTCCGTTTTCATTATGGGCAACAATGATTGAAGATTACTTATTGGTGCCTCTATATAGGCACCACCAATAAGTAGAACCCTTTTTTTACTTGTTGCCCATTTTTTGGGCAATGCTTCTTGCCCATTTTTTGGGCAATTATTGCCCATTTTTGGACAATAAGACAAATGGGACATAACGGTCATTCTTGGCCCTCAAATGTCCTTAAATAGTCGGCTGGATACCAAATCTTGGCAGTTCCAACTGTTGCCGTCTTAACCCTCTTGTAATGCAATGCCGACTTCATTGCACCTCTCATCGGCTTGGAAGTTGAGTCAACCCCCATCAAATCAAAGAGTTCGTTAGTGGTCTTACCAGGATGGGCAATAACAGTTTCCACAAACTTATCTTCCAAAGCCATCTTCTTGGCAATCTTGGCACTGGCACCGCCAAGACGCAGACTCCGCGTTGCTTCGTCAAAGGTCAATTGCTGTTGCTCCTGGAACACATCGCGGCCGTCGGCGGCAAAGAAGCGGCCTTCTTCTGTCTTAGACAGCAACCAGCGAACGTCAGCCCAGTCATCAAGGCGGGTAGCACCGCGAGCGCGGTCAATGCCGTGTTCTTGAGCGCGGCCAGTGTGCATTGGAATCACCAAGTTATCAACCCCAGCCTGCTTCTTTACATAATCCAAAGTGTCCAAGAAGAATCCGACATCGCTGTTGGAGTTCTCATCACCTGAGCCAACGAAGGCGCGGGCAAATGGGTCCATAATCCAGGTGCCGCAATCAAGGTCTTTAAGAATCCTGATAACCAACTCTTGAACACGGTCTGAAATCATCGGCAGGCGCTCGCCACGTAGATGCACTAAGGTCACGTGGTCAGCGTGCTTGATGTTGACATCTTTCATCCAGCGCCGATATTGATTTTCTGAAACTTCATAGTTGAAAATTACGATTCGGCGGGGATGGATTGGCTCTTGAAAATACTCCAAGAACTTTGTACCGTCGGCCAGCGACTTGGCCAAAGCGTTCACCAGCGTCGTTTTGCCAGCCTTATACTGCGCCGTAATGGAGATATTCGCACCTTGTGGGAAAACGTCTCTAATCACCCACTGAGCCTCAATTTCGGGCAACTGTAGTTCAGTATCAAGGCTGCGGATAAAGATTGGCTCTTTGTATTGCTTGGCCGCTTCTTCCTGCTTGATTATCTTGGATGCTTCAAGTCGCATCCTTTGACGCTCAACTTCTACTTCCAGTGGGTCACGGGCGGTGACGCCGCCAATGACACTTCCATAGTCATTTGAATAGGGTTGTGTCATAGCCGATGAGTTAAAAGCACTAATCTCACTGGCTTGGCCATAACCTTGTTGACGTAGGGCATTGGCACAGGCTTGGAAGTCGCCGCCAAATTTGGTTAGGGCAACATAGGCAAATTTGTTGTATGAGCGGTCAGAGTCCAGTGCCACCGATGATGTGAAGATGTGGAATAGGTCATTGCCCTGGTAATTGGTGGTGGCGCTGATTCCATAATCTTTGCCAGGTCTGCGCCAATCTGTCTTACCCATTGAATCAGTGTGAAGTTTGGTCCAGCCGTCAGGAATCAAGATTTCATCCCAGGTTGCTCTGGCATTAAAATCATCACCTGGCAGCGTTGCACCTTCAGTGCGCATTCTTGTTACTGGCTCACGGAATTGCTCTTTTGGCATCTCGTCTAAAGAAATGAAAAGTTCACGCAACGCATCAACTTCTTCTTCACTAAATGTAGGAATTGTTTTCGGATTGCCACGAATTATGTTCCAGCCATTGCCAGTTGGATGGCAGATGCCTGGTGTTGGTGCCGTTACTACGAAGCCACCAGAACCTCTTGATTCTGCTAAAACCGAGATGACACCATTTTCATCTACACGGCGAGCAAACTTCTCATTACCTGGAACCATTCCTTCACTTCTAAGAAGCCAGTGAAGGCCGCCAGATGGCGAACGCTCAACATATCCGTTGTTTAGTTTTTCAAATATGTCAATTATGTTGTTTTCTTTGGCACGATGAGTCAGCAGGTCGATAGTCTGCAAAGTTGCAGCGCGTCCTTCCAACTCAATCATAAGAAGGTTGCCAGAGATTTGCCCACAAAGTACGCCGACACCATCTGCTTTGGAGAACCATTCAATGATTAGTTCTTTAGTTGGCATCTGGGTTTGATACTGAGTCCAGGATGAAACCGCTGGCGCCTTTTGACGGTGGCGATTTACTGGCAGCGGGACAATGCCTTCAAGATAAAACTCTAAAGCGCGGGCCAAGATTGCTTGATTAGCAATTGGTGGTGCGCTGTTGCTCATTGGTTCCATTTCTCCCCCGTTGTTTTTTTCAGTTCATAAACAAAAGTGTATTTTCCTTTTGTCTTTACATAAACCGCCTGCCCATTTTCAACTGCTTCTTTTAATCTCCTTGCGTATGGCTTAAGTTCGCCTTTGTATTTAGTTCTTAATGCTTTGTCGTGATACTTCTTGCCATTCCATAAGATAACTGGTGCGCCTTTTTTGAAGTCCACCATTTTCCAGTTGCTCGCTTTGTAAATTGTTCCGCTGTGTCCATATTCGGCGTCAGCGTATGAAACAACCGTGGAAATATTGGTGTTCTTCTTCAACCAACGCAATGTGTGGCCTATAAAAAATGATTCAGTATTTTTAGGAGTCTCATCAATGCAGCACAATCTTCTAAGTTCAATTACATCATTAACACTGTTGCCAAATCTTTTCCATTGATTATGCATTGCCAACGTTCCATATATGGCAGCACCAATGATTTCTCCTTGCGGGTTTGTAAGTTTGAAACAATAGTTTGAATGAATGCCATTGATAGATTTTGAGTAATGCCATTTTTCAACAAAATCTTTGATTTCATTCCTCGTTGTCAATACAACCCTGCAAGTATTTAATTGGAGCGGTGAGGTCGGAATTGCACCGCCTTCTTCTGCCTGGAATGGCAGTTGTTCTACTGTTGAACTATCACCGCAAATCTGATTCGTCATACTTCCCCCGTTTATTCGTTTATTTAATTCTTGCCAGCCCAGCCATCACCTTTGAAATGAATCGCAGGTGGCGTGAACTCTTTGCGCATTATCGAACCACAATGACCACAATTGATTGTCGGCTCTTGGTCAAATGAAAATGCTTTCAGTATGACATCACCACAATCAGTGCAAGTGAATTGATATGTTGGCATTATTGCAATTCCTTTTCAATGGCTTCAATAGTTGAGCAGGGATAATGTCTATAAGCGTTACCAACCGTACATTCAGAACATTCTGGTCTTCCTACACCATCTAATTTTGGCTTGTGTAGTCGCACTACTTCTAAAATAACTCGTCTGTAATCTGATATTGCTTGCAGTCCATCGCCTCTTGGGTCTTTTCTCCAATGCCAGTAAATCTTGTCTAACAATTCATCGTGTGTCATTTGTTTCCTTTCAATAATTGTTCACTTTCGTGGAATCGGTGGAATCGAACCACCACGCCTTACCCCGTGTAGAGCGGCCCCCAGGCATTCCTATCTTGTTTGGGAAAACGGAAGGAAGGAAACCCAAACAAGAGTTCTTTTATACTGGCTTCGCTCCTAGTTGACCAAGTAGAGCCAGAACTTCTGGCGATAGATTGTTGGTATCAACAGGCGCCGCCGCTGGCGCAGGCGTAGGCGTTGCAGGTGCCGCGCCAAGATAGGCGTTGGCTTTTGCAACTGCCGTTGCATCACCTGTGGCATCAATTAGAATCCACGGTGCGCTCTTGCCAGGTTTTGCTGTCCCCTGACCGATTCGTGCCAATACCTTCTGGCCAGTCTTTGATTTCAACGCGTTGCGAAGTGCAACGTTGAACCAGAGCAGTGATGAATGCTCTTTGTTTGTATCAAGGTCAACAATGTTCACTTCAATTGCTTCTGCTTCTCCGTGAACTGTTGGAATGCCAGTCTTATATTCAACTGGCGAGATGATGAGAAGGTGATTGGCAAGGTCTGCCACTTTCACGCTCTCTGTTGCGTTGCTTGGTGCTGCGAAGGTCATTCCCCCGACTCCATTCTGTTAGTTTGTTTGTTCTAACTCTTTTTTTACCAATCGCGGTTGCGATTTATCAAATCTTCATTGTCATCATCAAAATCATTTTCTTCGTTGTTTTTGATTATGTCATTGATTGTGGGTTCTACATCCAAAACGATTCTAAGGTTCACATAAGCGACTGAACCGCCACGCAATCCAATTACCCAAGCGATTGCGTTGAGAACTTTAGATTGCCAGGCTTTCATTGCTTCAACCACTAATTGTGTCACCGTTGCATCCTTTCGCTAAATCTGTGCTGAAAGGTATGAAATATGGACACCAGTTACAGTTCCGTGATGCTGCTGCGGGTATCACTGTGAGCATCTGTGGATTTGCCTCTACATCAACTGTTGAAAGTAATGTATAAAGGTCATCAATTCGTGATAGCGCTTTGATTGCAACTGATTCGTCATAATCAAAGAGTTCAACGTGCATATCATCTAAGCCGCCTGATGTTGGCAAATAGACCAATCCAACCTTGTTGACGGTTGCACCCATCTGGGCTTTGCCGTAACCGTAGAGTTGAATTTGCACCTGCTGCTGGATTGTTGCGCCAGAACTTCTGCGCTCTTTGAGTTGGGTGAAACCAACTGTTTTCCAATCTAGAACAATGCCACGGATGCTGTCGAACAGGTCGATGGTGCCAGAGAGATTGGCACGAATCTGCACACGCTGTTCAACTTCGTAGCCTTCAAGTTTGCCAAAGACTTCTGCAAGGTAGGCGTGAATTGCAGTGCCAACTTGCGCCGCCCAAGAACTGCTCCCACTTTCGTTGGGCTTCTCCCAGTCCAATAGTTTGTACGCAAGTCGGCGGCTGCATTCGTGTCCGATTTCGCTAGGCCCAATTGCAATCTGCTTTCCTCTTGGCGTCCAAATACCCGCTTGAGTAATCAGTTCGCGCAATTGTTGAGCAAGTTGCTCCCCAGGCGTGGAGATACTAGCAAATGTCATTCGTCATCCTCATCTTCCCAAATTTCCTCATCAGGTATTGATGGAGTAATTGGGTCAATCCAGGGGTTGATTATGCTCATTGCGGGTCAACCACCGAGAAGCGACGTGAATGCTGAAC
>JACCDX010924775.1_pt1 | contig 19253 bp, 19 predicted proteins | sample 7449681 | NCBI WGS metagenome assembly JACCDX01 (sample SAMN15323450, study PRJNA562643) | freshwater metagenome | isolation source: river surface water | place: USA:Blue River Watershed | collected 2017-08-18
CGCATCCACCATTTGCTGTTGCCTGCATTGGTGTTGGGGACGCTGAATTCGGCATTGATCATTCGTTTCACGCGCGCATCGATGCTCGACATCCTCAGCGAAGACTACATTCGAACGGCGCGTTCCAAAGGGTTGTCAGAAAGCGTGGTGGTGCTCAAGCACGCCTTGCTCAATGCCCTGGTGCCCATATTGACTGTGCTGGGTTTGACGCTGGCGCTCATGATCGGTGGGGCCGTCGTGACCGAGACCGTGTTCAACCTGCCGGGCTTAGGCAATCTAGTGGTGCGTGCGGTGTTGCGGCGTGATTACCCGGTGATTCAGGGCGCCTTGCTGGCAATTGCTGCGGTCTACGTCATCATCAACTTCGTGATCGATGTGCTGTATGTTTTCGTCGATCCAAGGGTGCGTCATGGTTGAGTGGCGACTCACTTTGTCGCAATTGTTCGCCCGTCGGGTGGTCCTGATCGCCGTCTTGGTCTTGGGCTTGATGCTGTTCATGGCGGTGGCCGGGCAGTGGATCTTGCCGCACGAGCCCATGGCCATGAAAGTCAGCATGCGCCTGAAGGCCCCCAGCTGGACCTATTGGGGTGGCACAGACGAATTGGGTCGTGACATCACCAGCCGAATTTTCTATGGGGCGCGTTACTCGTTGGCCATTGGCGCCAGCACCGCATTTTTGGCTGTGGTGCTGGGTACCTTGCTGGGTTTGATGGCGGGGTTTTTCAAAAATCTTGACGCCGTTCTGATGCGCTTTGTCGATGCGATGATGGCTTTTCCCGACATATTGCTGGGCATCGCGCTGGTATCAATTCTGGGTGCCAGCCCGGTCAATGTGGTGCTGGCGTTGACGCTGGTGTACACGCCGCGTGTGGCGCGGGTGGTGCGTGCTTGCACCTTGGTGATTCGCGAGTTGCCTTATGTCGAAGCCGCCCGTGCTGTGGGCGTGAGCACCCCCCGGTTGCTGCGCGTGCACATCTTGCCCAATTTGATGTCTCCGATCCTGGTGCAGCTGAGTTTCATCTTTGCCTACGCCTTGTTGGCCGAGGCAGGCTTGTCTTTCCTTGGCGTTGGGGTGGGGGCTGAAATCCCCACTTGGGGGACCATGGTGGCGGCCAGCACACAACATGCCGACCGGGCCGTCTGGACACTTTTTTTCCCTGGCATGGCGATCGTCTTGACCGCTTTGTCTTTGCAGTTGCTGGGTGACGGTGTGCGCGATTTGCTCGACCCCCGCTTGAAAGGCACCTCATGACCACCCCTGAAGCGGCATCACCTGTGCCGCGCTTACAGGTGCGCGATTTGACCACCACTCTGGTGCAAAGCGATGGGGCGATTCCTCTGGTGCGGGGGGTGAGTTTTGACTTGCATGCAGGTCAAACGCTGGCGCTGGTGGGAGAGTCGGGCAGCGGCAAGTCACTGATCGCGCTCAGCCTCATGCGTTTGTTGGCGCGCAATGCCCGATGGCAATGTGGCGGCCAAGCCCTGTTTACCGATGCTGCCGGGCAAACACGCGATGTGCTGCAGCTGAGTGATGCCGACATGCGGCAATTGCGCGGGCACCAGATGGCCATGATCTTTCAAGAGCCCATGACCTGCCTGAACCCGGTGCTGACGGTGGGTGAACAGATCGCCGAGTCGGTCCGGCTGCACTGGGGCATGAGCCAGCGCGATGCGCGCCAACGGGCTTTGCAGGCACTGGAGCAAGTCGAAATTCCTGCTGCCCGACAGCGCTTGGACGAGTATCCGCACCAGTTGTCTGGCGGCATGCGTCAACGCGTGATGATCGCCATGGCCATGGTGTGTGAGCCCTTGGTGCTGATTGCGGATGAACCGACGACCGCGCTGGATGTGACCATTCAGGCTCAGATTTTGTCGCTGATGTCACGCTTGCAACAAGACACGGGCATGAGCATGCTGTTCATCACCCACAACCTGGGCGTGGTCGCCCACCATGCAGAACGCGTGGCGGTGATGTATGCGGGCCAGGTGGTCGAACAGGCCAATGTGCACGCATTGTTTGCGCAGCCTGCTCACCCTTACACACAGGGCCTGTTGGCTTGCCTGCCCGGTCGCGCCCGGCAGCGTTCTTTGCGAGAAGGCCAGCGCATTGCTTTGCAAGACATTGCGGGGCAAGCACCGGCCATGGACCGGTTGGGTGCAGGCTGCAGTTTTGCAGATCGCTGCGCTGTCAGGTTGCCCATCTGTAGTTTGACGCCGCCTGTTTGGCAGGGTGATGCAGAGCATGCCCGGGCATGTCATCTGGAGCAGCCCTCATGAAGCCCATGCTGAAAATTGATGGCTTGTCGGTCGAGTTTGGCAGCGGTGCGAAGCGGGTGCGCGCGGTGCGAGGGGTGAGTTTCGACATCGCCCACGGTGAAACCCTGGGTCTAGTGGGCGAATCTGGCTCGGGCAAAAGCACCTTGGGGCGAGCTGTTTTGCAACTGATTCACGTGACACAGGGGTCTGTGCAATTTGAAGGCCGCGAACTGGTCGGTTTGAGCGCTTCGCAAATGCGCCCATTGCGGCGCGAAGTTCAAATGGTGTTTCAAGATCCCAGCTTGAATCCGCGGCAGCGGGCCGGCGACATGCTCGACGAAGTGCTCAGCACGCATGCGCTGCACGAAGGCCCGGCGCGAGCTCCGCGCATAGCGCAACTGCTTCAGTTGGTCGGCCTTAAGCCGGAGCACGCAAGTCGTTTTGCACACGAGTTTTCTGGTGGGCAGAAGCAAAGACTGGGCATTGCCAGGGCCTTGGCTGCGCAGCCGCGGTTCATTGTGGCGGACGAGCCCCTGTCTGCACTGGACATGTCGATTCAGGCACAAATTGTCAACTTGCTGATCCAATTGCGCGATCGGTTGGGTTTGACCTTGCTCTTCATTTCGCACGATCTGGATGTCGTCCAGTATTTGTGCGACCGTGTTGTTGTTTTGTATCTGGGACGCGTGATGGAGATTGCACCGACCGCTGAGCTTTTTGCGTCGCCCGCCCATCCGTATACTCGAGCTTTGCTGTCAGCGGCGCCCATTCCCGATCCCACACAAGCAGCCCCACGGGTGGACTTGCAGGGCGACCCCCCCAGCCCCCTGAACCCACCTTCTGGTTGTGTGTTTCGCACCCGTTGTCCACATGCCCTGCCGGCCTGCGCCGAAACCACGCCTGAACTCACCCCCACTGCAGCTGGCCGTCTGGTGGCCTGCTGGCGACATGAAGAATTGAGCTGAGTCATGCAACTGAACGCTGCCTTCAAAGGCTATCCCTCGCACCTGGCCGCCATTGATCTGAAAGACGCAAGTCGGCAGGGTTGGCAGTTGCTGCGGGGTGATTTGTCATTTCCGCTGGCGGTGCTCAAGGACTCGGCGCTGCAACACAACTTGGCATGGATGCAGGATTTTTGCCGCTCGCGTGGGGTGGACATTGCCCCTCACGGCAAGACCACGATGTCGCCTGAGCTCTACGCTCGCCAACTCGCTGCGGGTGCATGGGGTATCAGTTTTGCCAACGTGTTTCAGGCCGGCATGGGCGCGCGTCACGGTGTGCGCCGCATCATCATTGCCAATCAGGTGCTGCAAGCGGTGGATCTCGATAGTTTGTCGGCCTTGTTGCGTGAGCATGAAGGCTTGCAGGTTTATTTTTTGGTGGATTCGCTGACGCAATTGCATTTGATTGAAGCATGGCGGGTACAGCGACAGTCCAGCACGGTGTTCAAGGTGCTGTTGGAGCTTGGCATTGAGGGCAAACGATCAGGATGTCGTGACCATGCGGAGGCCTTCAGGCTGGCGCAGGCCATTCGGCAGAGCCCTGCTGTGCAGCTGGCTGGCATCGAGTGCTACGAAGGCGCTTTGGCCACTTGTCACCACGAACATGACCGCGCCAGCGTGGCGGCATTGATGGCGCGTGTGCAGAAAATGGCAACAGCCTGCGAAGCCGAACAGTGCTTTGAAGCCGATGAAGTGTTGATCACGGCGGGTGGGTCGGCCATTTTTGATTTGGTGGCCGACCACTTGACGCCGCATTTAAGTCGACCCGTTCGGGGCATTTTGCGATCGGGCTGTTATTTGACACATGACCACGTCCAATATCGGCAGCATTTGAAATGTGTGGCGGAGCGTTTGAATTTGCAGGAAACCTTGCGCCCTGCCATCGAACTGATCAGTGTGGTGCAGTCCTGCCCGGAGCCAGGTTTGGCCATTTTGGCGATGGGCAAGCGCGATGTCTCTTACGATCTGGACCTGCCCGTTCCTGAATGGCGCGCTGCGGTGGGTGATGTCCAAACCCGCGGCGTGCCCTCGCATTGGGTTGTGACGGCACTGAACGATCAGCACGCCTATTTGCGCTTTGACGCACAGGCGCCGCAAGACCAGCATCCGGTGGTGGGGCAGTTGCTCGGCTGCGGCATTTCGCACCCTTGCACCACCTTTGACAAGTGGCGCTGGATGCCCGTGGTGGACGATGCCTACCGCGTGGTGGACGCAGTGTCGGTGCATTTTTGAATTTGGTGCCCATGACTGAGCCATTGACTTCTTTGCTCCAACGACTGCAGTCGGTCGCACCGAGCTTGCCCCGTGCGCAGCAGCAAGTGATTGCCACATTGCTTCAAGACCCTGAGCGCGCTTTGTCATTGGGTGTTGACGCGCTGGCGCGTCAAGCCAAGGTGTCCATGCCCACCATCATGCGCACCGCCAGACAGTTCGGTTTTGAGGGGGTGCGCGAATTTAAGCTGGCCTTGGCGCAAGACCTGGCGCGGCACGCCCCCATCTACAGTTCGGTCACGATGCATGACAGTACCCCCGACATCGTGCAAAAAATTCTCAGTGGTGCAGCTGCATCCATCACCGCGCTGCAGCAGCAACTCGACCCGCTGGTCCTTGAAAAAGCGGCCAACTTGCTGGCCGGTGCGCAGCGCATCGATTGTTATTCGGTCGGGGCCACCTCCGCATTCATGGCCAACGACTTACAAGGCCGGTTGTTCCGTCTGGGGCGCCAAGCACATGCGGTACATGATGCGCACCAGCAACTCATCTCGGCTGCGACCTTGGGTCCCTCCGGTGTCGCTGTGGCGATTTCACACGTGGGGCGCATGCCATTCATGTTGGAAGCAGTCGGTTTTGCCAGATCGCAAGGCGCCAAGGTCATTGCCATCACGCGGCCCGACACGCCATTGGCCCAAATGGCCGATGTGGTGATTGAGGTCAGTGTCCAACCTGATGCGGTGATGCGGGTAGGCACGGAGGCTTACATCGCCCATTTGCTCGTCATCGAGTTGTTGATGGTGCTGGTGTTGCAACTGTTGGGGCCGGATGCAGCACGTCACTTGGCACAGTTCAAGTTGGTCTTGCAGGGACACGGGCAAGACGTGGACCAACATCCCACGGTCGATTGGGCCTGGTCCAGTGTCGAGAAAGGGACGCAAGCATGAAAACGCTTTTGTTACGACATGCGCAGTTGGTCGACGGCACGGGTGCGCCAGCTCGAATCGCCGATGTCTGTGTGCGTGGTGACCGCATTGCCGCTATTGGCCAGAATCTGCAGGTCTCTGCCGATGACATTTTGGATCTGCAAGGATTAACGGTCGCCCCTGGTTTTATCGATGTGCACACGCACGACGATGCCATCGTGCTGCGTGACCCCAGCATGCTGCCGAAATTGTCACAAGGGGTGACCACCGTCATCACCGGTAACTGCGGCCTGTCACTGGTCCCGCTGGTCAGTGATGCGCCGGGCTCTCCGCTCGATTTGCTGCACACCTCGGAGTTCCGTTATCGGCATCTGGACGATTACGCGCAAGCCATTGCGCAAAGCCCGCCTGCGGTCAATGTTGGGGCCTTGATCGGTCACACCACCTTGCGCGCCACAGTCATGCAGGACCTCACGCGTGCGGCAACAGCCGAAGAAACTGAGGCCATGGCGGCGTTGCTCGACGAGGCCTTGTCGCAAGGTGCTTTGGGCCTGTCTTCAGGCTTGTTTTACCAGCAAGCCTATGCTGCAGACATGACGGAAATGCAAGCCTTGACACGGGTCGTGGGTCGCCATGGCGGTGTTTATGTGACGCACATTCGCAGCGAGATGGATGACATTCTGACGGCGATGAATGAAGCCGCCGACACAGCTCAATCGGGTGCAGCCCAATGGATCATGTCGCACCACAAATGCGCGGGCCCGCGCAATTGGGGGCGCACGATCGAAACACTGGCCTTGTTGGAGCGACTGAGTCAGCGACAAAGCGTGGGCACCGATGTGTACCCCTACAGCGCGGGTTCAACTTTGCTGCGCGAAGACCTGGTCGACGGCGTCATTGACATCCTGATCACGCGAAGCGAACCCCACCCGGAAATGGCAGGCCGTTATTTGGCAGAAATTGCCCAAGCGTGGGGCATCGACCAACTGCAGGCTTGCAGACGTTTGATGCCCGGTGGGGCTTGCTATTTTCAGATGCGCGAAGACGATGTGCGCCGAGTGTTGGCGCACCCTCTGAGCATGATTGGGTCCGACGGTTTGCCACACGATGAGCGTCCACATCCCCGTTTGTGGGGCGCTTTTGCGCGCGTTTTGGGACATTACTGTCGCGACGAAAAACTGTTCAGCTTGCCTGAGGCGATTCACAAAATGACGGGGATGTCTGCGCAGCGATTTGGCTTACACGAACGGGGTGTGCTGCGTGAGGGGGCCTATGCAGATCTGGTCTTGCTAGATCCGGATGGCATTCAGGACAAAGCCACCTACGAAAATCCCCGGCAAATGTGTGAAGGCATTGAGCGCGTCATGGTCAATGGCGAATGGGCTTTCGCCCAGGGACAGGCGCTGGGCTCAGGGTCTGGCCGGTTTTTGCGTCGTTGATTCGCGTCTGAAGCGCCGCTGTCTTTTTGATACGCTGGCGTGACCTTGCACCCTTGAAAGCGCCTGTCTTGTTCAATCATTTGGAGTCCCCCGCTGCAGCCCCGAGAACTTGGCAGCAAATCCGCGCTGACTTCGGCAGCATTTACGCCGCCAATGCGCTCATTGGGTTCATCTTTGCCGCGACCGGGCCGGTCGCCATCATCTTGTCGGTGGGCACACGCGGTGGCTTGTCGCCTGAAGAATTGGCATCGTGGGTGTTTGGGGTGTTTTTTGTCAATGGGCTGGTGAGTTTGTTGATGAGCTGGCGCTACACCACACCATTGGCGTTTGGATGGACCATTCCGGGCACGGTGTTGGTTGGGCCAGCCTTGCAGCATTTGAGTTTTGCGGAGGTGATCGGCGCTTTCTATGCGACCAGTGCGCTGATTTTGGTGTTGGGTTTGAGCGGCTGGGTCAAGCGCGTCATGGCGTTGCTGCCCATGCCCATCGTCATGGGCATGGTTGCCGGGGTGTTTTTGCGATTCGGCTTGGACATCGTGCGGGCACTCAGCAGCGACGCGGCCATTGCAGCCCCCATGGTGGCGGTCTTCTTGTTGTTGTCGGCTCGGGCAAATTGGGGAAAACGCCTGCCGCCGGTCATTGGTGCCTTGCTGGTGGGGGCTTTGGCCGTGGCGATGTCAGGTCGACTCGATACGGCTGCTCTGGGTCAATTCACCCTCGCGCAGCCCGTGATTCAGGCGCCGGTCTGGTCGTTGGCCGCGATGCTGGAGTTGGTGGTGCCCTTGGCCATCACCGTGCTGGTGGTGCAAAACGGCCAAGGTGTGGCCGTGCTCAAAAACGCAGGGCACGAGCCACCCGTCAACATGATCGCCGTGGCTTGCGGCGTGGGCGCGGTGGTGAGTGCCGTGTTTGGCGCGGTGAGCACGTGCCTGACCGGGCCCACCAACGGCTTGCTCACATCGTCTGGCGAGAAGCCTCGCCACTACACCGGGGCGCTGATGGTGGGCGTGCTGGCGCTGTTGTTCGGCTTGATGGCGCCCACCTTCACGGGCTTGATGTTGGCTGCGCCCAAAGAATTCATCATGGTGCTGGGTGGCCTGGCCATGCTGCGCGTGTTGCAGGGTGCGTTTGTGGCTTCGTTTGGTGCAGGCAAGTTCTCACTCGGGGCATTGGTGAGTTTGCTGGTCACGGTGGCCGACATCGGCTTGTTCAACATTGGCGCTGCATTCTGGGGCTTGGTGGCCGGATTCGCGGTGTCTTGGTGGATGGAGCGAGGCGATTTTCAGAATCGCTGAAGAATCTGGGGATCTGTCCACATGCATATTCAAAAAATCAACGAAGGTGTCTGCGCCTTGTACGATGATGCAGGTCTGCATGTGGGTCAATTCAAATGGATTCAGGGTCAATGGAAGTTCAAGGCCATTGGCTATGGCCCGCATGACCAAGTGGTGCCCGGTGGCGGGCCATTGACGGAGCGCCACAATATGACTTTCGCGCAGCTCGATGAGAGCGAAATTCGCGCCCAATTTTTTGGAAGATGACCATGTTCAAAGTCCACGCTATTTCCCCAAAACGCCTGCCCGAGCTGCTGCAGGTCATGCCCAAAGCCGAGTTGCATATTCACATTGAAGGCTCGCTCGAACCCGAATTGATCTTTGCATTGGCCGAGCGCAATGGCGTCAAATTGCCCTATGCCAGCGTCGAGGCCTTGCGCAGTGCCTACGCCTTTACCAATTTGCAAAGTTTCTTGGACCTGTATTACGCCGGCGCCAGCGTGTTGTTGCAGGAGCAAGATTTTTACGACATGGCGTGGGCCTATTTTCAAAAGGCGGCGGCTGACCATGTGGTGCGGGCCGAGTTGTTTTTTGACCCCCAAACCCACACCGACCGCGGTGTACCCATGGCCTATGTGATCGAGGGTCTGAGCCGTGCCTGCCGCGATGCACAAACGCAACTGAACATCAGCGCCGACCTGATTTTGTGCTTCTTGCGCCACCTCTCCGAAGAGGCTGCTTTGGCAACGCTGGAGGCCGCCTTGCCTTGGCGCGATCGCTTCATTGGGGTGGGCCTCGATTCGAGCGAAGTGGGGCATCCGCCAGAAAAGTTCAGCCGCGCATTTGACCGTGCTCGCGAGCTGGGGCTGCATGTGGTAGCCCACGCAGGCGAAGAGGGCCCGCCCGCCTACATTTGGAGCGCCCTCAACGTGTTGAAAGTGGAGCGCATCGACCACGGCGTGCAAGCCATTCACGACCCCGAACTGATGAAACTTCTGGCTGCACGCCAAGTGCCGCTGACAGTGTGCCCCCTGTCCAACTTGAAGCTGTGCGTCTTCAACAATTTGGCCGAGCACAACTTGGGCCGCATGTTGGATGCAGGACTGTGCGTGATGATCAACTCTGACGACCCGGCTTACTTTGGCGGTTACTTGAACGAGAACTACCTGCAAACCTTTGCGGCGCTCAAACTCAATGCCCAGCAAGCCTACAAATTGGCGGCCAACAGCATTGAAGCGAGCTTCGCCCCCGAGGCCGACAAGCACCGTTGGATGCACGACTTGAAGCAATGCTTTCAGGGGTTTTTCGAGGAAGACTGAGGTGCTTGTGTTGGGTTGATAAAATCCCACCTCGAAGCCCGCTGCCCCGGCGGGCTTCTTTTTGTGTATTTCGGGGCCATGTAGAGGACTACCATGTACAAAAACCTCGCAGCCACGCTCGTGGCCGCCTGCTGTTTATTTCCCGCCGTCTCGCCACTGGCACAAACCTCCAGCAAAACTGCTGAACCGCTCAAGGCCGGTTTTGTCTATGTCTCGCCCATCACCGAGGCGGGCTGGACCAAACAACACGACGAGGGGCGCAAAGCGGTCGAAAAAGCGTTGGGCAGCCAAGTCAAAACCTCGTTTGTGGCCGATGTGCCCGAAGGCGCCGACGCTGAACGGGTGATCCGCGACTTGGCTCAGCAAGGCCACCAAATCATCTTCACCCCCAGCTTTGGTTACATGGAGCCCACGCTCAAAGTGGCCAAAGAATTTCCAAATGTGAAGTTCGAGTCGGTCACCGGCTTCAAGACCGCCCCCAACGTGGCGGCCTCTAACGCGCGCTATTACGAGGGCCGGTATTTGGCCGGTATCGCTGCGGGCCGCATGACCCAAACCCATGTCGCCGGTTATGTGGCCGGTTTCCCAATTCCTGAAGTGTTGCAGGGCATCAACGCTTTCACATTGGGCATGCGCTCGGTCAACCCCAAAGCCACCGTCAAGGTGATTTGGTTGAACGCATGGTTTGACCCCCCCAAAGAGCGCGAAGCGGCCATGGCGCTGTTCAACCAGGATGTGGACGTGGTGGCGTTTCACACCGGCTCGACCGCTGTGATGGCTGCAGCCCAAGAACGCGGCAAGATGGCGGTGGCCTACCACTCGGACATGCGCAAAATCGCGCCGGATGCCCAAATCATTGCCGTCACCCACCAGTGGGGCGACTACTACACAGCTCGGGTCAAGGCTGCCATTCAGGGCAATTGGACCACCGGCTCGGTTTGGGGTGGCGTGAAGGACGGCATGATTCGCGTCGGCGACTTTGGGCCGAAGGTGCCCAAGAAAGTACAAGATGAAATCTTGGCCAAACAAAAAGCCTTGGGTCAAGGCAAGCTGTTTCCGTTTGCAGGTCCGATCGTGGACAACGACGGAAAACTGCAACTGCCCTCAGGTCAACGCCTCAGCGACGATCAAATATTAAAAATGAATTATTTGGTGCAGGGTGTTCAGGGGCGCGTGAACCCCTGAAGCTCTTCAGCCGACATCAGTATTTGATGTCTGCCCGCTGGCCGGCAGCTTCTTGCAGTGCCTTGAAGATCACGCTGCTGGCCACTGTTGCAAAGTAACGCGCGCCCCATTGGGCGTAGCGGGCTTGCTGTGCCGCGTCGAGGGCCAGTACGCCGGGGCATTTGCCTGCATCGCTGATGGCGCGAACGGCCCTTTCGATGGCTTTTTGAACCGGTTCTTCTTGCCAGCGATTTTCATGGCCCATGGTGTGGGCCAAATCGTTCGGCCCAATGAAAACCGCATCGATGCCCGGGACAGCGGCGATTTCACCGGCGCAGGCCACGGCTTGAGGCGTTTCGATCATGGCGATGCATGCCACTGATGCGTTGCTGCGTGCCGTGTGACCTGGCCCGCCAAAAGCGCCGTAGCCAGCCGCGCGTGTGCTGAAGGCACTGCCGCGCATGCCCAATTGGCCCGGCATTGCGCCGGGTTGGGGGTAGCGCACGCTGTGTACCAAACGTTGTGCTTGTTCAGGGCTTTGCACCATGGGGATCTGAACGCCACTGGCCCCGGCATCGAGTACGCGGGGAATATCGGCTTCAAAACAGCGAACGATGGGAGCGATGCCACTGGCCCGAGCCGCTCTGAGCAGGTGCTCAGTGGTCTCGAAACCAGCCATACCATGTTCGTTGTCGATCACCACAAAGTCAAAGCCAGCAAAGGCCGACATTTCAATCAAAGCGGGCAATGGCAAACCGCAAAAAATACCGTGCAGTGTTTGCCCGCTTTGCAAGGCTGTCCGCAAGCGCGTGTCTAAGGGCATTCCAGGGGCAGGCGGCGCGCCCAAGGGACTTTGATGGGGAATTTGGGGCGCGGTGGATGCTGGCGTGTTCATGGGGATCTCCAAAATTAAATGTCGGCCTTTGGGGCTCAGCGCTGCGAGCGGTCCACAAACCGTTTCGGCGCACAGCAGAAATTAGCGTCCATCGTCCATCCGGCAGACGCGGCTGCGGCCACTACCTCGGGCGCCCATTCAATTTTTTTCTTTTCATCGCCGGAAGTGACCAGCAAAGCATAAGCCGTGTCTGAACCGGTGTTGTGCAGACTGCGCCAGTGTTGGTCAGGTAGAGCGTATGCATCCCACGCTTTTTCAGTGCCATGTAGGGTTTGTTCATACACCCCGTCATCTCCTTTGATCTTGACCATCAGCGCCCCTCTTTTCGCAATCACCACTTGTTTGTGGCCCAAGCGGTGCCAATCGACTTGTCCTCCCGCAGGAATGCGCAGCCATTCAATGGATAAGCCGTGCGAATTGGCTACAGGAGGAATGGCGCTGCGGCTTTGACTGATGCCCAAGCCGATCACAGGGGCAATGGCAGCGCCGTGTGCAGGCAGGCAACTGTCGAGCAAGCCTTCTGTGCTCCAGCGCAAATCTTTCCAGCGCACCACGCGTTGCAGCATGGCTTCAGGCGACCAGATTTCGAGCTCGGCTATTTCAGACTGCGTCATGGGTTGCCACAGCGTGTCGTCAGGCCCCAAGGATTCACCGCGACGGGTGTCGATCATCTTGTGGTTAGATGTCAAGTAGACACCCGCTTTCTGTGCGGCCTCGACTGTGCTTGGCCCCCACAAGATGCCGCCGTTGTCGTCACGACCCAGGCATGAAAACAAGAAACCGTCGTCAACGCCTTCGTTGCGAAAGGAGCGGTAAATCCAGGTGGGAACCGACACGATGTCGCCCTCGCTCAGCATGGCTTGTTCGGGCTCGGGATTAAAGCCCCACATCACTTTCCAGTCACCGCGAGTGCAAACAAAGACCTCGCAAGTGAAGTGCATGTGCGGCGGATTGACCTTGCCATGAGGGAGCGACACACCTCCCAGTTGAAAACCGTGCAAGTCGCGCAAGCTGACGGGTTGGTTGGGGTTTTGCGAGACCCCCGAGCCGATCAGGGCGTAGTTGAATTTGGGAGAGCATTCTTCGATGGCGTAATCGATGAAGGCCTCGGTTGTTGAACGCAACCCAGCGAAGGGGATGTGGCGAGCCCGCAGTTGTTCGAGGTTCATGGTGTTCAATGAGTGGGTTGAAGAGCGGATAGAAATTGTTCAGTGGCCTGCGCCACTTCGGCGGGGGCTTCTAAAGGCAAGTAATGGCCCGCATCGGGTAACACCCAGTGCGCAGCGTCAGGCCGTGCTTTTTGTATGCGTTGCTGCACGGCTGGTGTGCACCATGGGTCATTAGCGCCACTGATCAAGCACAGCGCGGTAGGGCATTCGGACAGCACGGGAAAGCCACTCGGACGCGAGGCATTGAATTCACCTTGAGCCTGAAAAGCAATTTCAGGGGTGCTTTCAGCCATGTCTTGTACCAGCTGCCGCTGCGCTTCAGAAAGACGGGGGCTGGCTTGTTGGCTCATTGCCTGGGCCAACGCCCGAGGACCGATCTGTTGCCACTGGCTTTGTTGTGCTTGCCAACGCTCGGCTTGCGTCGGACCCGCAGGGTCGGCGCTGCTCGCCAGCAGGACCAAGGCCCGGATACGTTGAGGTGCGAGGCGCAGCATTGATTGCGCCAACAAGCCTCCCAAAGAAAAACCCACAACATCAAAGCGTTCGGGCATGCGCTCGAGTTGCAGTTGGCACCAATCAGTGGGATTTTTCAGGGTGTGCAAATCGGCCACAACGCAAAGACGATTGTTGGGCCAGTGGCTGCACATCGACTCAAACAACCGTGCATCGCACAGTGAGCCCGGAATCAGCAGGCGTGGCAGCACGTTAGACACGCACCCGCTCCCCTGCGGTATCAAACCAGTACAAGCGCGCCCGCGGTGGCAACTGAATGCCCACCTGATCTCCTCGATTCAGCCGCAGGTCTTTGTCGGCTTTGACCGAGAAGACTTTGCCTGCCAATTTGAAGTTGACCATGCTGCAGTCGCCAAGCAATTCAAAAGTGAAAACTTCGGCACTGAAATCGGCCTGGCTCGGTTCGACGATGGCCATATCTTCGGCGCGCACGCCCAATGTCCAATTTCCAGAGTGCGGGGCAATGCAATGGATTTTCGGGCCATGCTCCCACTGAAGTTGTTCGCCTTGCGCATGCACAGGCAACAGGTTCATGGCCGGCGAGCCAATGAAACCCGCCACAAATAAGTTGGCGGGGTCGTTGTAAATGTCTTCGGGGCGACCCAATTGTTGAATCACGCCGTCGTGCATCACGGCGACCCGGTGCGCCAAGGTCATCGCCTCGACTTGGTCATGGGTGACATAGACTGTGGTTACGCCCAACTCTTCGCTCAAGTGCTTGATTTCAGCACGTGCGGTGACACGCAGTTTGGCATCTAAGTTGGACAGTGGTTCGTCCATCAAAAAAACCCGTGGCTTGCGCACAATGGCCCGCGCCAATGCCACCCGTTGTCTTTGGCCGCCAGATAACTGGCGTGGCATGCGTTGTAAAAAAGGCTCTAGACCCACGCGGTTGGCCGCGGTCATGACTTGGCTTTGCCGTTCACTCAATGCGAGGCCCTGCAATTTGAGCGGGTAGGCAATGTTGTCGAAAACACTCATGTGCGGGTAGAGGCCGTAGTTCTGAAACACCATGGCGACATCGCGCTTTTGTGTGGGCAAGTCGTTGATGCGTTGACCGTCAAACAGCAGATCGCCTTCGCTGGGCTCTTCCAGGCCGGCAATCATGCGCATGGTGGTGGTTTTGCCGCAGCCCGAAGGGCCCAAAAGCACCAGAAATTCTCGGTCGGCGATGCTGAGGTTCAGGTCTTTGACTACAGCGGTCGAACCGAAACGTTTATGGACATCGCGCAAATCAATGGTGGTCATAGAGGGTCTATTGGTTAACGAACGGAACCTGCCGTGAGGCTTCCGACAAAGTGCTTTTGCACCAACATTGACAAGAGAAACATCGGCAAAGTGATCATGAGGCCACCACTGGCCATGAGCTCCCACAGGTCGCCCCGCTCGGTACGAAAACCGATCAGTCCAATCGGCAAAGTCACCGCATCTTGTTTGCTCAAAATCAAGCCAAACAAAAATTCGTTCCAGGTCAGGGTGAAACTGAACACGGCGGCGGTGATGATGCCCGGCCATGCCGCAGGCACCATGATTTCAGCTAACACACGCCAGCGGGGGGCCCCGTCGACCAGCGCTGATTCTTCGATTTCAACGGGTACGGCGTCTAGAAATCCCTTGATCATCCAGACCGCATAGGGCAACACGATCGACAGGTTCACCAACACCAAGGCGATTTTGGTATCTAACAAGCCATAGGTCTTGAACATCAAAAAGTACGGTAGAACCACCACGGCTGCGGGAATAAATTGCGAGGCAATGACCAATAGGAAAAGTGATTTTTTAAATGGGAATTCAAACCGCGAAAACGCATAAGCCGCCATGGTGGCCATGGGCGTGGCCAAAATGACTGTGCCCAAAGAAATGATCAGGCTGTTGACAATTTTTTCACCGAGATTCCAGGGGTGAGCAAAAATAGTTTGCAAGTTTTCAAGGGTGGGCGTGAAAGCAAGCGCCGCCTGTAACGAGTAAACATCACGCGGTGTTTTGAAGGCAGTGAGCACGATCCATGCAATCGGCAGCACGATAGTGCCCATGACCAGCAGCACTCCGGCATGGCCAAAAAAGTGAAAACTCCATCGGCGTGCCAAAGCGAGGGTGCGCGAGGGCATGGGCAGTGGGGCGCGAGGGGCGCTTTGGGCGTTCATTTTTTAAGTACCAGACGGAGATAAAACACGGCGACGCACAGCAAGGTGGCGGTCAAAATGTAAGCGGCGGCTGCGGCATAGCCCATGTCGTAATAACCGAATGCTGTGTTGTAGATGTAGTACGCCAAAGTTTGCGTGGAGGTGCCTGGTCCCCCGTTGCTCAGGGTGTAGATACTGTCAAACGCTTTCAGTGCGAAGACCGTTTTCAAGATGGCTACGATGCCAATTACGGGCCAAAGTTGCGGCAAGGTGACATCCCAAAACACCCGAAACGAACCTGCGCCATCGACACGCGCGGCTTCTTCGGTTTCTTTGGGGATAGAGGCCAAACCGCCCAACATGACCAAAGTCATGTACGGAGCCCAGTGCCAAACGTCGGAGGCCACCACCGCCACCATGGCCAAGGTGCTGTCGGACAACCAGACCTTGCCTTCCAGCGCAGGGATTAACCAACCCAGTAAGAATTGCAATATGCCGTATTCCGCGTTCAAGAAAAACTTGAACGAGATGCCAATCACCGCCGGGCTCATGACAAATGGCAAGAGCAACAAGACCCGTGTGATGGAATAAATTTTGCCTTCGCGCTTGAGCAGTAGGCCGACGCAAAGCGCAAAAATCAGTGTGGCCAAAACGTCCCAAAAAACAAAAATGGCAGTGACTTTGACCGAGTCCAAAAACTCAGGGTCATCGGTTAGCAAGCTGAAGTAATTGCTGAACCCCACCCAGTCACCGGGGCTGTCGGTTTGCGCTAATTTCCAATCTCTGAGGCTCAGCAGAAAAGAATACGCCAGCGGAAACACCGCCATGGCCAATACAAAGACCAAGGCAGGCGTCAGGAGCCAGACCCAGGGAGGGGTGTTCCGCCAGCGCATCGCGGGTCTTATCGCAAAATGCGGCGCGCGCGCTGCGCCGCAGAGTCCAAGGCCGACTTCACATCGCCTTTACCAGAGGCCAACTCATTGATTGTGGCTTCGAGCAAGTCCGACATTTGGGGCCATTGCGCAAACAACGGCACCCCTTTAGCCCCCTTGAGCGCCTGCGCGGCAGACACGTGCATGCCCCCGAAGCGCACATTCACGTCGCCATTGATGAGGTTGCTGGTTTGAACCGCCACCACTTCATTTTTGGTTCGGTCCAGCAGCAAATCGCGCTCAATCTCGGGTTGCGTCAACCAAGCCAGATATTCCATCGCGGCGTCTTTTTTGCTGCTGTTGCGGTTCAGGCCATAAAACCACGTGTTGGTGTACGTGGTGTTGTCTTTGCCGGGCATAGATGGCAATGAAGTGAAGCCGATTTGCTCGGGCTTGAGGGTCGATGTTTTGGGATCGGTCAAGCCGGCATAGCGCCACCACCAGACGGGCACCATGGCGCTCTTACCTTGCGCTACTGAATTGACGGCATCGGTCTCGTTGAACGAAGCACTGGCGGCGGGCGCCACTTTGTGTTTCAGCATGACATCAAGGTATTGCTGCGTGGCGGCAATGCCTTGGGGTGAATTGAAGGCGGCTTGACCCTTGGCATCGAGCAAATCAGCGCCCATACCCCATAGATAATTGAACCAAATCATCAGGTTCTGACCACCGGTTTTGCCGTAGTACATCGCCACGCCGGACAGGTCGGTTTTGGACTGAATGACTTTGCCGGCCTCGACCATTTGGTCCCAAGTTTCAGGGGCCTTGAGTCCCAATTGCTTGAAGATGTCTTTGCGATAAAAGAGCAGCTGAACGTGACCGCGAATGGGTAAACCCATGTAGTTCGGGCCGCTGCCCAGACCGTCGCGGGCGGCCCGCAAATGCGCATTCGGATAGCGCGCAGTCATGTCAATTTTTTTCTCAGCCAAGCGCGTGTTCAAGGGGTCGAACAAGTTGTAGAGGCTTGGGCCCCAAATGTCCATTGCGCTGAGCACGTCATATTGATCAGTTTTGGCCACCAGTTCGGCGGTAAGCTTTTCGCGCATGCTGGCAAAAGGCACGTATTGGTATTTGACCTTGATGCCGGTCTGCGCTTCGAATTCGGACAAGCGCGCTTCATGGGCGCTGAATTGGGGTGCCACCACACTCAAAACGTTGACCGTTTGACCCGCGAAAGGTTTGCCCGGTTTGAGCATCGCACTTTGAGCGTGGGCGCCCAAACCATAAGTCCCCAGTGCATAAGCGCTGGCCCATTGCATCCATTGACGGCGTTCTAACATGCTTGTCTCCTTGGGTTGAAAAAATGTTGGCGTTGCGGTGAAAAACTCATTAAGCCAACTCAAGGTACGGGGCGCGTGGACGTGCGTACCTTCAGTTGGCCGGGGACCAGGGTGGCTTGGCCGCGATTTTTTCGGGCGATGGCCATTGAGCTGGGACTTACTTGGGACTCTTTTCGCTGGGCAATTTCGGCCATTAACAATTGCACCAGTTCTTGCACCATGGCCACCAGGGGTTGTGCGTAGCTGGTCAGGCCATAGGCTAAAGCGCTGGCTTGAGGCACATCGTCAAAGCCCGCCACAGAAACTTGTTGCGGTACTTGCAAACCCAACTCGCCGCGTAACGTGTCCATGATGGCCAGCGCCATTTGGTCGTCGGCAGCAAAAATGGCATCTGGGCATTGCGCCAATGGGCGTGCTCGGCCCTTGGCGTCCAAGTACCAAGTCCGAACCACCGCTTGCGCGGTAGCGGCGTCGTACTTGCCGACGCCATAGGCAAACAGCGACAAACCCTGTGCGGCCAGGGCCGAGCGAAAACCGTTTTCGCGCTCTTGGTTGGTCGAGGTGTCCAAGTGACCTGCAACGTAAGCCATGCGTTGGTGTCCGCCCGCGATCAAGTGCTGCGCAATTTGGCGTGCACCCTCTTCTTGGTCGGTACGAACGGAATGAAAGCTCCGGTCTTTTGATTGAGCTGAGACACGGTTGAACATGACCACCGGGATACCGGCTTGCACACAAGCTTTGCCCAGCGATGAGGACAAAGAGGTGGCGGCCAATACGATGGCATCGACACGGTATTGCAGCATGTGTTCCAGCAAGTCATCGTTGCCCTGACCTTCGGCAATGAACAGCATGACCTGCATGCCTTCGGTTTGCAGTTGTTCAGACAACAGCTGCAAAAAGCGGGGGTAAAACAAGTTGTCCAAATGGGCCAACACCACTGCCACGATGCGTGTGCGACCCGTAATCAAGGTACGAGCGTGCAAATTGGGCAGGTAACCCAAGCGTTTGGCTGCCTGCATGACTTTGACCCGAGTGGCCTCGGCCACACTCGCGCCCGGGGTGAAGCTGCGACTGACCGCCGATTGGGACACGCCCGCCAGCTGAGCGACATCGTGCGATGTGACGCTTTTGCGTTGGGGCGACGGGGCGGTGACTTGCATAAAAAGGTGCTTTTGGGACCGACTGGCATTGCATACGTATGCAATTTATGTGCATATTAAACCGCATCCTGCGCAAACGCCAACGAGAGAAAACCCTAGGAATCTGGGTTGCGTCTGATCTCTTGTTCTTGCGACACGGCAAGTCGTTGCCGCTGGCTGTGGCGGGCGATTGGGTTCACAGTCCCCACTACAATGCGGCCTGATTGGAGAACACGGTATGAGCATCAAGAGCGACAAATGGATCCGCCGCATGGCAGAGCAGCACGGCATGATTGAGCCGTTTGAGCCCGGCCAGATCCGCCAAAATGCCGCTGGCCAAAAAATCGTCAGTTACGGCACCAGCAGCTACGGCTACGACATCCGCTGCGCGCCTGAGTTCAAGGTGTTCACCAACATCTATAGCACGGTGGTGGACCCCAAAAACTTTGACGAGCGCAGTTTTGTCGACATCGAAGGCGATGTTTGCATCATCCCGCCCAACAGTTTTGCGCTGGCCCGCACGGTCGAGTACTTCCGCATTCCCCGCAATGTGCTGACCATTTGCTTGGGCAAAAGCACCTACGCGCGTTGCGGCATCATCGTTAACGTGA
>JACCDX011378288.1_pt1 | contig 19246 bp, 17 predicted proteins | sample 7449681 | NCBI WGS metagenome assembly JACCDX01 (sample SAMN15323450, study PRJNA562643) | freshwater metagenome | isolation source: river surface water | place: USA:Blue River Watershed | collected 2017-08-18
CTGATACTCAATGGATATATAATGATAGATACGCTGCAAAGCCCGATTCAATATATATTTACCGTTTAAAAACCCATTATATTTTTGATAAAAAAACGAGCGTTTTTTATAAAAGAATTTTGGGAATTGCCCCCGTTGCCCGTTATAAAAACTTATCTGGTGTAGCATCTACTAATAATGCCCCTACCGAAAAAACTTTATTCTGGGTTTATTATCCAGATGTTAAAAATTTTCTCTCTAAACAATGGGCTTATAATCCATTTAATTTAAATAAAAAAATGACATGGGAGGAATTATTAACTGCTAGGTTATTTAGTAGTTATATCATTAAAACGACTAACCAAAATATTACAGACGAAAAAATTTCAAACTTGATTAAAGACCCATATTTGAGATTATTAAAATCAGAAAGCATTAAAAATAGAATTTACGATTGGGAATCAGATCGTTGGGAATATTAAAATTTGCCCCAACTGTAAACATACATTTACTTGTAATAGCTGCTCCAGCAATAGCTGTTGGTGTTTAGATTATCCAGCTATATTATCTTGTACTGATTCAGACCAATGCTTATGCCCTTCTTGTCTTAAAATAAAAATCAATAAAATGGTTAAAGAATTTCTCTTAAATCCAGATAAACATACTATTGACTTTAAAAAATATAGTAAAACTAAAAATATAGAAGGAATAGATTTCTATTACGAAGGAAATTTGATGGTTTTTACAGAGTGGTATCATTTAAAAAAAGGCTTTTGTTGCGATAATAATTGTCGCCATTGCCCCTATAAAAAAAATAAACCAAGCTGATGAGTCTAGAAAAAGCCATTTTGAGTTGGAGCGGTGGTAAAGATTCAGCCTTGGCATTCTATAAAGTACTTCAACAAAAAAAATATCAATTAGTAAGCCTAGTTACCAACCTGAACGAAGTAAACCAACGAGTTGTAATGCACGGTGTTAGCAAAGAATTAATATTATGCCAACTTCAGCAGATGGACATGCAGATTGAATTTTTATATTTTCCGGAGTCAACAAACTTATCAACCTATGAAAAATTGGTTACTGAAAACCTACTCTCATGGAAAGAAAAAGGCGTTCAGACAGTCATCTTTGGCGATATTTTTTTAGCTGACCTTAAGACCTACCGAGAAAACCTATGCTCGAAACAGGGCTTTAAAACTTTTTTCCCTTTATGGCAAATTCCTTCAAAAACTTTGATAACAGAATTTATTGAAGAAGGCTTTAAATCGGTTATAACTTGTGTAAACGAACGCTATCTTGATAAAAGTTTTGTTGGACGAACGATTGATAAAGATTTTTTATTAGACCTACCTAAACACGTTGACCCTTGTGGAGAAAATGGAGAGTATCATAGCTTTGTGTATGATGCCCCTTTTTTCAAAAATCCGATTCCTATTAAATTGGGAGAAGTGGTTTATAAAACCTACCCATTAGAACAAGATTCTGCGGAAACAAATCTTGGGTTTTGGTTTGGTGATATTTTACTTGATAGTTAACAATATGAAATTTTTGAAATGGTGTTGTTTATTTCTGATAGGCTGGTTCATATTTTGCCGCTGTGCACTTAGTTTTAGGTGGTCGAATAAAGAAACGGAAACTTATTTCAATAAAAAACAAATCTCGGTTATTATTCACGATACCATTATTCAACAACAAAAGTTGCGATTTATCGAAACGGGAAACCATCAAGACCCTTTACTGGTATTTATTCATGGCAGTCCAGGCAGTTCTTCAGCTTTTGCGGCATATTTAGCCGATTCTACATTATTAGCCACATTTAACATGTTGAGTTTTGACCGTCCGGGTTTTGGTTATAGTAATTTTGGCAAACCGTTAAAACTATCGGCACAAGCCCAGATTCTAAATGCAGCCATTAAAGCCCAAGCTCAAGATCGGAAAGTGTATATTTGTGGACATTCTTTAGGTGGTCCTTTAGTGCTAGAAATGGCGGCACAAGATACCAACCTTTATAGTAAAATAATTGTACTGGCAGGATCTATTGACGTAGCATTAGAAAAAAAAGAAACTTGGCGATATATTATGAACGTTCCTCCTTTGTATTGGTTATTACCCGGTGCTTTTAGACCCAGTAATAGAGAATTAATTTATTTGAAAAAAGATTTGATTGGTTTACAAGATCAATTAAAAAAAATAACGATCCCTATTTTATTTATACATGGTACCAAAGACCAGTTTGTACCTTATCAAAATACTGCATACGGACAAAAAATGCTCATCCATGCTCCCGAAATCATCATAGATTCTATTTCTGGGGCGAATCATTTCATTCCTTGGACCAATAAAAATTATATTTGTTCTGAAATAATTAAGTTTATTTATAAATCAAAATAAAAAAACAAAGTGTATTTTTGCACCAAAATTAATATATGTGTGGAATTGTTGGTTATATAGGTACTCAATTAGCGTATCCTTTTATTTTAAAAGGATTAAAAAGATTAGAATATCGAGGCTATGATAGTGCGGGTATGGCTTTTTTAGAGCAAGATCAAATAGAAATCATAAAAAAACAAGGTCGGGTTGCCAATGTAGAAGAAGTTTTGCTGACCAAAAAACACAGTGCAACCATTGGCATAGGACATACACGATGGGCTACCCATGGTGAACCTTGCGACCGCAATGCACATCCATTTTATTCTCAATCTAAAAGATTAGTTATCATTCATAATGGCATCATTGAAAATTTTGCGTCCCTTAAAAAAGAGCTTCAAAAAAAAGGCTATAGTTTTGAATCTGATACTGATACCGAAGTGTTAATCAATTTCATAGAAAGCATCCAGCACGATAATCATTTTAGTCTCGAAAAAGCTTTAAGAACTGCGCTTCAGAAAGTTCGAGGAGCATATTGCATTTTAATTTTAGATACCCAAAACCCAGATACTATATTTGCCGCTCGAAAAGGTAGTCCCTTAGTTATTGGTATTGGTCAAAATGCCCATTATATCGCCAGTGATGCTTCTCCCATTATTGAATATACTAAGAATGTAATTTATGTCAACGATTATGAAATAGCCATCATTAAATCGGACGAACTGATACTAAAAAATTTAGGAAATGATATTATTACACCCGAAATTATGGAATTAGATTTGGAAATTACTTCAATAGAAAAAGCGGGTTACGAAGATTTTATGCTGAAAGAAATTGAAGAGCAGCCGAATACTGTTTTTAATTGTTTAAGGGGAAGGTTAGACTATAAAAATCAAGACATAAAACTTTCGGGCGTAGAAGAATTTAAGCAACGTTTTATCAATGCTAAAAGAATCATTATCATTGCTTGTGGCACAAGCTGGCATGCTGCCTTGTATGGAAAATATTTAATAGAAAGTTTAACTCGAACGCCAGTAGAAGTGGATTATGCCTCCGAATTTAGGTATCGCAATCCTATTATTTCTAATGAAGATATTATTATTGCCATATCACAAAGCGGAGAAACTGCCGATACCATTGTTGCCCTTGATAATATTAAAAATAGTGGTGCTTTGTTATTTGGAATTATCAATATGGCAGGCAGTACTATTGCTCGAATGTGTAATGGTGGAATATATACCCATTGCGGTCATGAGATAGGTGTAGCAAGCACAAAAGCTTATACAGGTCAATTAACTTCGTTGGTTTTATTGGCTTTAAAAGTGGCCCAATTTAAGCAAACCATTTCGTTGAATCAATTTGAAATTTATGTAGATGAATTAAAAGAAATTCCGAATAAAATTCAGAAAATCATAGACCAAAAAGAATTCATTAAATCTATTTCGCAGACCTATTTTAATGCTACCAATATGTTGTATTTAGGGCGAGGTATTAATTTTCCAACTGCCTTAGAAGGTGCTTTAAAACTAAAAGAAATTACTTATATTCATGCAGAAGGGTATCCTGCCGCCGAAATGAAACATGGTCCAATTGCTTTAGTGAATGAAAACCTTCCCGTTATTTTTATAGCTCCACAAGACGACCATTTTGAAAAAATGATATCAAACATTCAAGAAATCAAAGCCCGTAAAGGTCAAATTATTGCCATTAGTACAGAGGGAGACCAACAAATTCAAGCTTTTACTAAAGATGTATTTTATATTCCTTCTTGTGTTCCTATTTTCAATCCATTGTTAAGTATCATTCCTTTACAATATTTAAGTTACTATATTGGTAAATTGAAAAAATTAGACGTAGATAAACCTCGAAATTTAGCTAAAAGTGTAACCGTGGAATAATTATATATTATGTTTAAAAATGTTTTATTAATTGGCTTTGGAGGATTTTGTGGAACGATTGCTCGTTATTTTTTAAAAATTTTTATTTCTAACCAAGTTGAATCTAATTTTCCTTATGGAATTTTGGTTATTAATATTGTTGGTTCTTTTATTTTAGGATTTTTAACCGAGTGGTGGTCCAATACCGATAATTCTTTTTTCTTATCTATTTCTCCTGTTTTTATCATAGGATTTTGTGGGGGCTTTACTACTTTTTCAACGTATTCATACGACAATGTAATGTTATGGCAAGAAGGTGCCTATTGGCATTTTTTTTTGAATAGCTTTGGTTCTTTATTTGGTGGCATGATAGCTGTTTTGGTGGGCATGTATGTAGGACGGCAACTATGAAAAATCAATTACTTCATTGGCAAGATACCATCGTAGCCATAGCTACACCTTTTGGTACTTCTGCATTAGGAATCATTCGTTTAAGTGGTAATATGGCTTTTCCAATTATAGACCAACTTTCCCGTAAAAACATTTCTCAAAAACCCAGCCATACTTTGCACTATAGTCAACTTCAATTTAATCAACAAGTTTTAGACCAAGTTATCATTAGTATTTATAAAAGTCCAACTTCTTTTACCAGTGAAGATATGGTTGAAATTTCAGCTCATGGGTCGCAAATTATTTTGGCTTCTATTATAGATGCTTGTGTTGCCTTAGGAGCCCGCTTAGCGAAACCAGGTGAATTTACCCAACGGGCATTTATTAATAAGAAAATTGATTTAACCCAAGCCGAAGCCATTGGCGACCTTATTCACAGCCAATCTCAATTAGCCCATAAAATTTCACTCCACCATTTAAAGGGCGGAATAAAAACAACTTTAACCAACCTTAGAACCGCTTTGTGTTCATTTTCGGCTTTATTAGAATTGGAGTTAGATTTTGCCGAAGAAGATGTAGAATTTGCCAACAGAAAAGAATTACAAGAATTACTTACCAATACTCAACAAACCGTAGCAAGTTTATTAGAAAGTTTTGTGTGGAATAATGCCTTAAAAGAAGGACTGGGATTAGCTATTATTGGTTTACCAAACGCTGGAAAATCGTCCTTGTTAAATTGTTTGTTACAAGAAGACCGAGCCATTGTTAGTGATATTGCTGGCACAACCCGCGATACTATTGAAGAGCGGTTGCATTTGGGAGGCTGTTTATTTAATATCATTGATACGGCTGGTATTAGACAAGAAACCAACGACCCTATTGAAAAAATGGGAATTGAAAAATCTATCCAAAATTTTCAGAAAGCCGATATTGTTTTAATAGTGTTAGACGCCACTCAACGACAATCGGAATTGGCTGAATTGTTAAACATTCTACCTGATATTTCTCAAAAAAAAATAATTCTTGTTGCTAATAAAATAGATTTACTGCCACAGGTTCATCAGGAACAAGATGCTGAAAAATATATTTTTATTTCAGCCAAAAACAAAACAGGTATTCAAGAACTAAAGAAAAAAATTATTGACCACTCGGGAGTAACTTTATTACGCGAAGAACATGTTACTGTTATCAATGCTCGCCATAAAGAAAGCTTATTACAATTGGAACAACATTTACAAAATGTTCAAATAGGGTTGGCTCAGAAACTTTCAACCGATTTACTTAGTTTACACCTTCGCGAAGCATTGTTAAGCATTGGTGAAATTACGGGGGAAATTACTACCGAAGATACTTTAGACTATATTTTTTCTAAATTTTGTATAGGGAAGTAAATAAATTTAAACCCAAACTCTATTTGCTCAAGAAACAAATAAATTTTTAAAAACTATTTTTTTTATTTAATTTTGTCCATTACTCCTTAAAACATTATTAAATGAAAAATAACTATACAAAATACTTGCATCCATTTATCGTTTCATTTTTTATGACCTTCATTATGTCTTTTACGGGACTCTATGTGCATAAAGGTTTTGAGAAAGGTTTTATGATTATTTGGTTTCGTTCATTTATTATTATGCTGCCTATTTCTTATGTTTCAATTTTTTTCATTATTCCATTTTCAAAATTTTTAACAGATAAAATTTGTAATAAGTTCAAACATTAAAAATAGGTTATCTATTTATACTTCCATCGTTAATTCGTCATTGGTACTTCCATTAGTAATACTTCGGAATTATGAATGGCTTCTAATTTTATAGCAGAGATATTCCAAATACCATATCCATCACGCTTGTTTAATTCTTGTTCATTTATCAAAAGGTCGCCATTGATTATAAAAACATATAATCCGTTTTCAGGGCTTTTCATAGTATATTCAACAGATTTTCCTTTTTCTAAATCGCCCATAAAAAACCATGAATTTTGATGTATCCAAAGACCATTATCATTCGCATTGGGCGATAAAATTTGTTGTAAATTATTTTTCCTATCTTCTTTTTTAAGTGTAATTAGGTTATTTCGTGGAGTAACACCTTTTTTATTTGGCATAACCCAAATTTGTAATAAATGGAGTGGTTTGTCCTTATTTTTATTATAAGCACTGTGCCAAATTCCGCTGCCAGCACTGATGGCTTGAATATCTTCTTTATGAATCAAAGTCGTACCCAAATTGTCTTTATGTTCTAGAATACCTTCTAATAAAATGGTAATTATTTCCATATCCCTATGAGGGTGCAAATCGAAGCCAGTTTCTGCTTTAATAGTGTCATCATTCAAAACCCTTAAAACCCCAAAGTGCATTCGTTCCGGGTTGTAATAATCGGCGAAACTAAAAGAATAAAAACTTTGCAACCAACCGAGATCTGCGTACCCTCTGGTATGGGCTTTGTGTAAGACAAAATTTTTCATATTTTTTTTATTTAAAAATTGGTTATCTATTTATACTTCCATCGTTAGTCATAGGTACTTCCATGAGTAATACTTCGGAATTATGAATGGCTTCTAATTTTATAGCAGAGATATTCCAAATACCATAACCATCACGCTTGTTTAATTCTTGTTCATTTATCAAAAGGTCGCCATTGATTAGAAAAACATATAATCCGTTTTCAGGGCTTTTCATAGTATATTCAACAGATTTTCCTTTTTCTAAATCGCACATAAAAAACCAGGTATTTTGATATATCCAAAGACCATTATCATTCGCATTGGGCGATAAAAATTGTTGGAATTTATTTTTTCTATCTTTTTTTTTAAGCGTAATTCGGCTATTTCGCGGAGCAACCCCTAATTTATTTGGCATAATCCTAATCTGTAATAATTTGAGTGGTTTGTCTTTATTACTATTGAAAACACTGTGCCAAATTCCGCTGCCAGCACTGATGGCTTGTACATCATGATTATGAATCACACTCGTTCCCAAATTGTCTTTATATTCTATATCTCCTTCCAATAAAATGCTAATAATTTCAATATCATTATGAGGGTGCAATTCGAAACCAGCCCCGCCTGCTACAATGTCTTCATTTAAAACCTTTAAAACACCAAAGTTCATTCTTTCAGGGTTGTAATAATGGGCAAAACTAAAAGTATAAAAATTTTGCAACCAACCTTGATCAACAAATCCTCTAGTTTGGGCTTTGTGTAAGATAAAATTTTCCATATTTATTTATTTTTACGTTAAACATGTAGGCATTATTTTATTTGAATCTTGAAAAAAACTTAATAACGCAAATGTAAGGATTCTTTTTTTATTTACTTTATTTTTACAAAAAATTAACTTCATTAAGATCCGATTACAACTCATTAATAATGATTAAAGAAGACAATTTCAATTGGAACAATTTTTACAAAATATTAAAACAGACTTAGCACTAAAACATTCAACCGATATACTTTTACGTATTCGAAAAGTCTTATTAAGCTTGAATGAAATTACGAATGAAATTGCTGTAGAAGATACCTTAGATTATATTTATTTAAATTTTGTTTTAGAAAATTCTATTTTTCAAGATGAACATTTCAAGTAAAATAAAATTTTAATAATCGTTAATAATCGTTGAAATTTGTTAAAATTTGTTAAAATTTGTTAAAATTTGTTAAAATTTAGAAAAATTTTGGCAATTAAATAAAAATGCTTATTTTTGTATTATAATATTATTTTATGCGTAAGTATTTTTTTATTTTTTTGATTGGGTTCATTTCAACCTTAGAAATGGCTGCCCAAAGCACGGCTGTTACAATAACATGCCTTAATGACAAAAACGAACCTGTTCATCATTTTACTGTTCGTATTAAAGGTAGTAAGAAGGTTTTTTTAGGAGATGGCGAAGGCAATGCACAAGCGAATTTAAAACCCGGTGATGTCATTACTATATCGCATATTGGGCATGAATCTCAGACGGTAATTTATAATGGAGGTCCGCAGTTTACGGTTTCGTTAAAACCTATTAACGACCAGCTTGAAAGCGTGGTGGTTTTAGGAACTCGAAATACGGTTCGTTCTAATACCATTTCTGCTGCCCCTGTAGATGTTTTTGATGTTAAGTCGCTTTCCAAAATTTTGCCTCAAACAACGATCAATGATATGTTGAATAATATCGCTCCATCATTTACCGCAACAACCCAACAAATAAGTGATGGTTCCGATCATATAGACCCAGCCACCGTTCGAGGTTTAGGTACAGACCAAACCCTTGTATTAATCAATGGTAAAAGAAGATATACGACCGCTTTAGTAAATGTGAATGGAACGGTAGGAAGAGGTTCTGTTGGTACCGATTTGAATTCTATAGCCCCTAATAGTATTGAACGAATTGAATTATTAAGAGATGGTGCTGCTGCCCAATATGGTTCTGATGCCGTTGCTGGTGTAATTAATATTACCCTTAAAAAAGAATTAAACCGCGGTAATGCCAGTATTGGAATTGGGGCAAATGCTACTACTTTTCAAGCCCTTACCCAAAAAACTTTAGGAAATTTTTATACGGGTATTGCTCCACAATATATTGATAAAAGTGTTGTGGATGGATTTAAATATGGAGCCAATGTTTATTATGGCTGGGCTTTAGGCAAAAAAGGAAGTTTTATTGATTTTGCCTTTAATTTTGAACAAAGAGAACCTACCAGTCGCTCAGGCGAAAGGACCGGTAATTTAGATGGTAGAAAAGCCGGCGATTCTGCCAGTAATGCCTTGCTAACAAATTTAGGAATAACCAGAGACGCTTTTAGTATTAGGGCAGGTCAATCAAGACTTACCAATTTACAATTAGTCGTTAATGGAGAAATAAAATTCAACCCTTCATCTAGTTCAACGTTATATTATAATGCTATTGTATCAAATCGCGATGGAAATTCTGCAGGATTTTATCGTTTACCATATCAAGCTACCAATATCCCAGCTATTTATCCAAAAGGATTCTTGCCCGAAATCAATTCTAAAATAAATGATTTCGGTGTTACGGTTGGATTTAAAGGTAAATCAAAATCGGGCTGGAACTATGATTTTAGTAATGTATTAGGTGGAAATACCTTTGAATTTATTATTTCAAACACATTGAACGTTTCTGCCTGGTATGCCGACCCAAACTCGGCTGTGGCTAAACAAACAACCTTTAATGCCGGTTCGCTTTCTTTCTATCAAAACACTTCTAATATTGATATTAGCAAAAATTTTAAAGAAATCTTAAACCTTGCTTTTGGGTTTGAATCAAGGGTCGAAAGTTATGAACAAAAAGCTGGAGACGAAGGTTCATGGAAAAACTATGCTAATATTAATGGGACGGTTCAATCTTTTACCTTAGCAGACGGCACATCAGGCCGACCTGCTGGCGGCGCTCAAGTCTTTGCTGGATTCTTACCAGATAATGCTTTACAAAGAGGTCGCTTTTCTCAAGCCGCGTATTTAGATATCGAGGTAAACCCAACGAAAGAATGGTTGTTGAATGGCGCTTTAAGGTTTGAAAACTATTCCGACTTTGGTACCAATTTGAGTTATAAATTAGCTACAAGAGTTAAAATTTCTGAAATTGTAAGTTGGCGAGCTTCAGCAAGTACAGGGTTTAGAGCACCATCTTTACAACAAATTTATTTGGCTAAAACAACCTCCTTAGTTCAATCGAATGGCTCTTTGGTTTTAGCAGCAACCTTACCCAATAACAGTGCTGCCGCCGCCGCTTTGGGTATCCCTACCTTAAAACCAGAATTATCAAATAGCATATCTACCGGTATAACCTTGAAAAAAAATTCTTTTTCATTAACGCTTGATTACTTCGTAACAAATGTAAAAGACCGAATTATATTAACCGATAATTTTAGCGGTTCTGCAACTGGTACAACCCAAGATATGATTATTTATCAAGCCCTTTTGCTAAATAATGCAACCAACGCCAATTTTATGGCAAACGCCTTAGATATGCAAGTTAGAGGATTTGATTTTAATACCAATTATAAATTTTCTTTTTCAAGAGACCATAGTTTGAGGTTAGATTTGGCAACAACAGTTACAGTTAGAGAACAAATTGGCAACGTAAAAGCTTCCGACTTACTCAAAGGAAGAGAATATATTTATTTGAGTCCTTTTAATGCCAACTTGGTTTTTAATGCCAATCCACAAACGAAAGGTTTCTTCTCTGCCGATTATCGTTGGAAAAAATTGAACATTTTTGGAAAATTAGGATATTTTGGACAAGTTACTCATATTGATGTGGCTTCAGTACCTACTGCAACTGCTACACAATTTGGATCTGCTGGATGGTTTTATAAACAAATTTTGAATCCAAAATACGTGGTTGATCTTAGCGTAGGTTACGATATAACTGATATGTTTAGAGTAAGTTTAGCCGTTAATAATGTGTTCGATATTTATTCTGACCTTATAGATGCTGCTAAAGGATCTTTTTTCCAAGTGGATACCAAAGTAGGTTCTTCAACTTATAATACCATCATTCGAGAATATAGTGCAAGACTTACTGGATTAACCACCAGTGATGCCATTAATTCTAATAACCAATTAAACTATTCTCGTAGAGTATCGCAGATTGGTTTAAATGGTCGTTTTGTATTCTTAAAGTTTGAAGTAAAATTCTAATTCCTAAATTATTTTACCCATTTTTTATTAAATACAATAACCTTAGTAATTTGATTGAATACGATTACTGTTATTTAACAATCATTCAATAGCTTTAAAAAATTCTTGAAGTTTTTGTCTGAATTTTTGTCGAACCTTTGGGATGATGAAATTTTTTGTCTGACTCGATAACGTAGGTTGAACCGCGATTTTTATGAATCGTTATTTAGTTTGAAATGGCAAATTAAAAAACAGTTATAATTCCTAAAGTAAAAAGAATGATTACAATAAACCAACCACCAAGCATTAACCATTTAGAATGCTGGTAATTTTTAACAAGGTCTTTTTTTAAGGCTGCCCCAAGCACTACACTTAATAAAATAGGAAGAATAAAAGCGTTTATTTTTCCTGCAAGTATTAATAAAAATTTTGGTTTTCCTATTAAAACAAAAATAAAAGAAGACAATAAAATAAAACCAATGATTAGCCATTTTTCGTTTTTTTGTAAAGATGGATGCCAGGTTTTGCAGAAGCTTATGGAAGTGTAAGATGCTGCTAATATGGTAGAAATAGAAGCCAGCCATAAAAGTACACCAAATAAGGTTAATCCAAGTTGTCCACCAACAACTGAAAATACGGTTTTTGCAGGGTTATCTTTATCTAATTGAAAACCCAATACCACTACACCTAATACGGCAAAATAAAAAATATAACGCATAAAAGCCGCAATGAACATAGAACTCAACGAACTTGTGGTAATTTTTTTCTGGACATCTAATCCATACACCTTACCATCAATAAGACGATGAGCCCCCGCAAAACAAATATAACCTCCAACCGTTCCACCAATAATGGTAAAAATGGCTTCAGCGTTCATAGATTGAGTACTGAAACCTGTTTCAAAAGTTTTTAATATAGGGGGCTGGGCTTTATAGGCAATGAAACTCACTAAAGAAATTTTTATGATACCTAATAAAGTAGCCACTTTGTCTAACATTTTACCAATATTACCTAATAAAAATAAAATGATAATAAGCATGGCTGTGATGGCTGCCCCAATTCTGAAATCAATACCAAATAACACGTTCAGGGCTAATCCAGAACCAGATACGTTGGCAATATTAAATGCCAATCCACCAAAAATAACTAATAAAGATAAAGGATAACCAGAATTTTTTAATAAATGATTGGCAAGGTCTTGAACCCTCAAACCACTCACGGTTATAATTTTCCAAATGTTCAATTGAACAATGATACTAACAATGGTAGCAAATAAAATTCCGAAGAAGAAGCTATATAATAATTTTTCGGTAAAAACCGAGGTTTGGATTAAGAATCCAGGACCCATAACAGAATTGGCGGTGATGAAGGCGGCTCCAAAAGGGATAAATTTTTCTGCAGAAAAAGGAATTTTTTTAAAACTATTTTTCATATAATTGGTGTTGTTTTAAAAAATGAACGCTGGCTTGTAAAAAGGGTAATACGTTAGCACCATCTCCGTGCAAGCAAACCGTATCTATTTTACAAGGTATAAATTGATGCGAATGTGTGGGAATTTGGTGCTGAATACAAATATGTTCTAATTGATAGAGGCAATCAGAAATATTGTGGAAAACTGCATTTGGAAGATGGCGCGGCGTTAGCTGCCCATTGGCTAAGTACGAACGGTCTAAAAATCCTTCAGATTTGGTAACCAAACCTTTTTCTTGAGCTAAAGTAAGAAATATTGAATGAGGTAATCCAAATACAATCAATGTATCTGAAATTTGATAAATTGCATCTATAATAGCATGGGCTGTAGTGGCATCTTCCATGGCAAGATTATACAAAGCACCATGTGGTTTGATATGTTTTAAGGAAGCACCCTGTGTTTGACAGAGATGCTGCATTTTAATAATTTGAGATCCTACTAAATCTACGATGTCAGCATATTTTAAAGTTTGCACGATTCGTCCAAAATTTGGTTTATCGTTATAACCAGGATGGGCGCCTATATGAACCTTGTTTTCAACACAAAGGTCTATCGTGGATTTCATAGTATCCGTATCACCCGCATGAGCACCACAAGCAATATTGGCACTGGTAATCCAAGTTAAAATTTCTTGGTCGTACCGAGCACCTTCCCCCACATCGCAATTCAAATCCATACTTTTATTTTTTCAAATGATAAATATCTGGGACTAAAGGTGCACATACCCAAGATTGTTCTTGGCAGAAATTTAAAAAACGAGGTAAAACATATTGAAGGTTTTTTGCGGCTTTTATACTATCATGTAAAACAATAATAGAGCCAATGGTGGCATGTTTTAATACATTTTTTAAACATTGTTCAGGAGAAATATGTTGGTCGAAATCGCCGGCTAAAACATCAAACATAACAATTTTAAAATTTTTTTTTAACAAACGTAATTGGCGGTATTTTATTTGACCATACGGAGGACGAAACAAATCAGATTTTATAATTTCCTTGGCATCGTAAACATTCTTTAAATATAGTTCTGTATTGGTTTTTAATCCATTTAAATGGTTAAATGTATGATTTGCTACAGTATGACCGTTGGTAATTAATTTTTGATATAATGTTGGGTGTTCTATTACGTTTTTTCCAATACAAAAAAAACTGGCTTTAGCACCATAAGTATCAAGTGTTTCCAGCGTAAATTCAGTAATATCGGGTGTTGGACCATCATCAAAAGTTAGGTAAATTTTTTTTTCTGTATTCGGTATGGAATGTACAACAGAAGGAAACAAAAAAGGAAGGATAGCAGGCGTTTTAACGAAGTACATTGTGCGTTAATCAGCTACAACCTGTAGTAGTACCGCAATTTTGACAAACAAAGCAAGTACCATTTCTGATGGTTGAATAACCACAAGAACGACATAAAGGTGAAGATGATTGTCCTAATTTTTGTTGAATAGATATTACATCGGGTTTTGAATTACTAAAGTTCTGTTGCGAAGAAGCATCTTTAGCAGCTTGTAATCTTGATTTCTCTTCAAAAAGTAGACCGGGTTGTACGGGGATTGCTTTTTCTTGCTGAGACGAATTATTTATTTCATGAGTTGGCGTAACTTGATTTAAAAGATGATTTTCTGGTTTGGTTACAAAACTGTTACTTTTTTCTAAACTTTCTTCTATGAATTGTGGAGAAATTTGAGCCAAATCATTCCAGCCTAAATAATCAATGGCCAAAACTCTAAAAACCAAATCAGCTATCGAACTAACATTTTTAATACGTGGGTGGTCGGTAAATCCTTTGGGTTCAAAATTAGTATGGGTAAATTTATGCACAAATTCTTCTAAAGGAACGCCATATTGTAATCCTATAGAAACGGCGATGGCAAAGCAATGGGTGAGACCGGCCAAAGTAGAACCTTCTTTTGAAAGGTCTATAAAAATTTCACCTAAAGTTCCGTCAGAATATTCTCCGGTTCTTAAAAATACCACTTGTTCGCCATGAATTTTAACTTTGTAGTTAAAACCTTTGCGTTTAAAAGGTAAGCTTTTGCGATTGATGATTTCAGAAAGTTTATGTTTTAATTTGGTATCGGTAGCTTCTTGCACCCTGCTTTCTACTTCTTTAAGAAGGCTTTCAATAGGAATTTGGTGGAGGTTAATAACATTAGAAGGCAATGCTGTTGAAACATCTGAAATTTTTGATGCGGGAATTTCGTCTACTTTATTGGCTTTATTGGCATTGGTTTTAGTATTGAGCGGTTGGCTATATTTGCAATTTTCACGGTAGATGGCATTCGCTTTTAAGCCTTTTTCCCAGCTACGGAAATAACAATCTTCTACATCGTTCAAGGTTGCTTCTTCGGGCATATTAATGGTTTTGGAAATAGCCCCAGAAATAAAGGGTTGACAGGCAGCCAACATATCTACGTGTCCATACGGTTTAATGAAACGTTTACCTTTCAGGCCGCCTTTAACAGCGCAATCAAAAATGGGTAGGTGGTGGGAAGAAAGATGCGGGGCACCCTCAATGGTTCCATGACCAAACAAATACTCGTTGGCGTTGTCTATTTCCTCTAAACTAAACCCTAATTTGAATAAAATGTTGAAACCAGAATTATTAAATTCTTCTTCACCGAGTCCTAATTTTTTATAGGTTTCTAATTTTAAATATTTTGCAGAAAACATTTGGTGGATGTCGAAAGCCGTTTTGGTGCCAATTTCTAAATTGGCAATTTCGTCTTCGGGAATACCGCGTTCTATTAATGATTTACTATTGATAACAGGGCAAGCTTCGAGGTTATTATGTCCTAAAATATAGTTGATAATTTCTTTGATTTGGGTTGAGGTGTATCCTAAATTTTTTAAGGCGATGGGTAAAGATTGGTTAACAATTTTCATGGTACCGCCGCCGGCTAATTTTTTTAGCTTCACGAGGTTAAATTCGGGTTCAATTCCAGTAGTATCACAATCCATAACTAAGCCAATAGTTCCAGTAGGAGCAATGACGGTAACTTGGGCGTTTCTAAAGCCATAATTAGTGCCAATTTCAACGACTTCGTCCCAAATTTTTTGGGCATATTTAACTAAATATTCTGGACACAATTTAGGATTGATACCTGTTGGTTTAATTTCTAATCCTTCGTAATTATTGATGGCATTATAGGCAGCGTAACGGTGATTGCGGATAACGCGTAACATATCTTTTTCGTTCTCTTTATATTTTTCAAAAGACCCTAAATATTTTGCCATTTCAGCAGATACGTGATAAGACGTGCCGGTAATAATAGCGGTTAAGGCAGCAGATAAGTTACGACCTTGATCGCTGTCGTAAGGTAATCCAGAAGCCATTATTACCGTTCCTAAATTAGCATATCCTAATCCTAACGTGCGATATTCATACGATAGTTTAGCCACTTCTTTAGAAGGAAACTGAGCCATTAAAACAGAAATTTCTAAAATTACAGTCCATAAACGGCAAGTATGGATAAGGCTTTTAACGTCTATTATTTTTGTTTCAGGGTCGAAGAAACGCATTAAATTAATAGAAGCCAAATTACAGGCAGTATTGTCTAAAAACATGTATTCAGAGCAAGGGTTAGAAGCATTTATGCGTCCACCTTTGGGGCAAGTATGCCATTCGTTAATGGTGGAATCAAATTGAAGACCGGGGTCGGCACATTTCCAAGCTGAAGAAACAATTTTTTCCCATAAATCGGTCGCTTTAACAGTTCTAAAAACAGAACCGTCCGAACGGGTTGTTAAGTTCCAGTCGCTTTGTTCTCTAACGGCTTTTAAAAATTCATTGGTAACGCGAATCGAGTTATTAGAGTTTTGACCAGAGATGGTAGAATAAGCTTCCCCTTCGTAATGGCTATCAAAACCAGCGTCAATAAGGGCTTTGGCTTTTACTTCTTCTTTGGCTTTCCAGGTGATAAATTCTTCAATTTCAGGATGGTCTATATCTAAACAAACCATTTTAGCAGCACGACGGGTGGTACCACCGCTTTTAATGGCACCAGCAGCTCGGTCGCCAATTTTTAAGAAACTCATTAAACCGCTAGATTCGCCGCCACCGCTTAATTTTTCACCTTTTCCTCGAATATTAGAAAAATTAGTGCCAACGCCTGAACCGTATTTAAAAATCCTGGCTTCCCGCGTCCATAATTCCATAATACCGCCTTCATTTACTAAGTCGTCGTTAACACTTAATATAAAACAAGCATGGGGCTGAGGGCGCTCGTAGGCATTGGTAGAACGTTGAATTTGTTTGGTATGTGGGTCAACATAATAATGACCTTGAGGGTGTCCGGTTAATTTATACGAATCGTGCAGACCGGTGTTAAACCATTGGGGCGAGTTAGGGGCACAAGACTGGTTTAATAAGGTATATACCACTTCGTCGTAAAAAATTTGGGCATCGGTCTTGGTTTCAAAATAACCATATTTCTCGCCCCAGGCTTTCCAACAATGGGCTAAGCGATGAATCACTTGTTTGATGCTTCTTTCGCCACCTAAAGTACCATCTTCGGCAGGAACACCGGCTTTACGGAAAAATTTAGAGATTAATATATCCGTAGCGTTTTTACTCCAATTTTTAGGAACTTCAAATTTTTCTACTTCGGTACCTGAATTCTTTTTAGAATTAGAATAATTTATATTGCAAGTTCTCCATTCATATTCGAACATATCGAATGGGCTAGTTCCTTCTGTAGTAAAGCGTCTCTTAAAAATGAGAGCACTTTGGTTATTAGTTTTCATATTCATTTTTGATGGTTTTTTATTTAAAATGGACGTCAAAATTATCGTTTTTTATCCAATAGAAAAAAAAAAAATTAAACATTATGTTGATTTCTTTTTTTGGAAATTTTAAAACCCTTATCTGATATGTATTTTGGTATTTAAAAAAAATAATTAACATTTAGTTAACAGGGTCATATCCCGAACCGCCCCAAGGGTTACACCTCAATAATCTTTTAAGTCCTTTATAGGTTCCTTTCCATAAGCCAAATTTTTTTAAACAGCCTAAAAAATAAACCGAGCAAGTTGGTGTAAACCTGCACTGGTTGGGCAATAGAGGCGAAATTAGGGTTTGATACAATGTAATCAAAACGACGAAAGGAAAGATGGTTATATTATGAAAAATTTTTTTCAATTTCCAATTTTAACGAGTTTAATAATTTAGCCATTTCTTGTTGGCAATGCTTAAAATCAATGACTTGGGAATGATGATAATGAATAAACAGGTAAAGGTGTTGTTTATGGGTACTAAGCAAGGGGCTAATAGTAGGAATTTGTGGTCGAAATGAGGCTCTTAATAAGCGTTTTATTCTATTTCGGTGAACGGCTAATTTTATATTTTTAGCCGAAACGCCAACACTCCATTGTAGATCGAGCGTTTTGGATTGATTTTGATAAGGTTCAAGTGAATAGAAAATTCTTAGGATAGAATTTCCAACAGATTGTTTCTTAAGGAAGAGGGCTTCAATTTTTTTTTTGATTTCAGCGGTTTTAGGCAAATGAAATCTGACATAAAAATATTAAGATTCGCTAGAAACGGATAGTTTTTGGCGTCCTTTTTTACGACGATTAGCCAATACTCGTCTGCCATTAGCGGTTGCCATTCTTTTACGGAAACCATGAACAGACTTACGTCTTTTGTTATGTGGTTGAAAAGTTCGTTTCATTGTGTTTGCTTTAAATTTGGGCTGCGAAGTTACGACATTTTAATAATTCCTCCAAATTTATTTTTTGGACGCTTAAATCTTGGCGAGTAAAGATGTTGGCTAATTCTTTAAATTTCATGTTATCATCGGTCGTAAAAAACTCTTTTTTAGGCTGTGTGCTAAGTACATTTTTTATTTCAGGATGACGGTTTAAATAATCAGAAAGACTTTCAGCTACTATCTGACCTTGGTCAACTATAGTAATGGGTTTTTGTAATTGTTGAATAATCAAATCTTTTATTAAAGGATAATGGGTGCATCCCAAAAGAATGGTATCTATCTTTTCATTTTGACCCAAAAGCTGGTTGATATAGTAATTTATAAAATAAATACCACCGGGGGTATGGATGGCTTGATTTTCGATAAGCGGGACGAATAGGGGACAGGCAAGTTTGGATAATTGAATTTCTGGAAAAAATTTATTGATTTCAATATCATAACTTTCGCTGATTATGGTACCTGAGGTAGCTAAAAGCCCAACGTGTTTTGTGTTACTAAAATGTCCAATTTTTTCAGCCGTTGGTCTAATAACACCCAGCACTCTTTTAGATGGAGCAAAATTTGGCAGGTATTTTTGTTGGATGGTTCTTAAAGCTTTAGCGGAAGCCGTATTACAGGCGACAATAACTAATTGGCAATCTTGGTTTAATAGCCAGCTAAGGCATTCCCAAGTAAATTGAAGTACGGTTTCAAAACTATGATTTCCGTAGGGGGCACGGGCATTATCACCTAAATAAAGATCATGAGAATTTGGTAATTTTTGAAGAATGGAGTTGAAGACTGTAAGCCCACCAACTCCACTATCAAAAATGCCAATTTTATAACC
>JACCDX010008690.1_pt1 | contig 19244 bp, 18 predicted proteins | sample 7449681 | NCBI WGS metagenome assembly JACCDX01 (sample SAMN15323450, study PRJNA562643) | freshwater metagenome | isolation source: river surface water | place: USA:Blue River Watershed | collected 2017-08-18
CAAAGCAGGGGACCTCATTCTTCTAAACGGTCCACTGGGTGCAGGTAAAACTGTATTAGTACAGGGCATCGGTGCCGCCCTTGGAATCGAAGGGGTCACCTCACCAACCTTTGTGATCTCCCGCGTCCACAAGGGATCACTTCCACTTATTCATGTCGATGCATATCGATTGTTAGATGGTGCAAGTACCAACGCATACCTAGATGACTTGGATCTAGATTCAGAACGCGAATCCGGTGTCACAGTTATTGAGTGGGGTGGGCAGGAGTCGGCTCGTTTGAGCAATGAGCGTTTAGAGATAAGTATCGACAGAAGCGATGATGTACGAGATGTTTCAGCAAAAGCGATCGGGGCTCGTTGGTCAGGTTTTTCACTATGAGTATCTCTCTTGCAATCGATACCTCTACCTCTCGTACCAGCGTTGCTCTGCTCAATGATAAAAAGGTTTTATGGTCGGCCTTTCACGATGGAGCAACAGATCACGGTAAGGCTCTGACAGAGCTAGTTGAGCAAGGGTTAGCTCAAGAGAGTCAAATATCTAGAGTCTTTGTAGGAATGGGCCCAGGTCCTTACACAGGGTTGCGGGTTGGCGTCTCTTTTGCGCGAGCCTTCGCATTAGCAAGAGGAATTGATGTTGTGGGAGTTTGTTCACTCGATGCGATTGAGTGTCATGAAGCTGAGTATGTGGTGGCAACTGATGCACGTCGTAAAGAGATTTACTGGGCTAGATACAAAGATGGCAAACGCATAGAAGGACCTTCTGTAAATCTGCCAAGTGAGGTTACCTCCAACTTATTTATCGGTGAAGGCGCAGTCAAGTACGGCTTATCTAGCAATGATGGTTATCCAAAGCTTGCACTCTTTCCAGTTTTAGCAACTGTTACCGAGCCGATGTATCTGCGCAGGCCCGATGCGGTACCGACTGCGGAGCGTCTTTCATGAAGATCCGTGAAGCGATGCAGTTAGACCTTCCAGTATTGGCCAGCATGGAGAAGCAGCTCTTCTCCGACTCTCCCTGGTCTATGGGGCAGTTCAAAGAGGAGTTTGCCGGGGTTCCAAAGACTCGGATCTTTTACGTTGCAATAGATGAAGGCAATCACATCATCGGTTACGCAGGCGTACTTGTTGTAGCTCCCGGGGTTGAGGCCGATGTTCTTACTGTGGGGGTTTTGCCGCAGAGTCAAAAGCAGGGGATAGCAACGGCCTTTATGCAAAGACTCGAGGAGTGGTCTGCTAGTAAAGGTGCCCCTGCAATGATGCTAGAGGTAGCAATTGATAACGCTCCAGCGATCGCGCTCTATGAAAAGTTGGGGTATGCAAATATCTCAACCCGCCGTGATTACTACGGACCCGGGCTGGACGCCTTTGTAATGCGCAAGGAGCTCATCTGATGAGTGAGCCATTAGTACTTGGAATCGAAACCTCTTGTGATGAGACCGCTATCGGTATTGTCCGAGGTCGCACACTCTTAGCCAACGTCATTGCATCCAGCGTTGATGAACACGCTCGCTTTGGCGGGGTTGTTCCCGAGATTGCAAGTAGAGCTCACCTCGAGGCGATGCTTCCAAGCATTAACAAGGCTGTCGCCGGTGCAAAGATCTCACTCAGCGACATCGATGCCGTGGCGGTAACAGCTGGACCAGGTTTAGTAGGCGCGCTTCTAGTTGGCACCGCAACCGCTGCGGGATTAGCTCTGGGTCTTGGTAAACCCCTCTATGGTGTTAACCATCTTGCCGCGCATGTCAGTGTTGATTTCTTAACCCATGATCTTCCAACAGATCCAACGATTGCGCTACTTGTCAGCGGTGGCCACTCATCCCTACTTCAGGTAGATGACATCACCGGCTCTATTACAAAGCTCGGCGCAACGATGGATGATGCGGCAGGTGAAGCCTTTGACAAGATTTCACGTGTTATGGGACTTGGTTTTCCTGGAGGACCTGCAATCGATCTGAGTGCGCAAAGCGGTGATCCACAGGCGATTGACTTCCCACGCGGATTAACAACGAGTAACGATTGGCAGACACGTCCCTATGATTTTTCCTTCTCAGGTTTAAAGACAGCCGTTGCCCGTTACTTAGAGGCAACACCGGATTACAAGAAGGCCGATGTCGCCGCTTCCTTCCAAGAAGCAATCGTCGATGTTCTACTTTTGAAATCCCTTGCTGCATGCAAAGCCAGCGGTATCGACTCACTGGTAATTGCCGGCGGGGTAGCAGCCAACTCGCGGCTTCGAGCCTTAGCTAGCCAAAGGTGCCTGGCAGCGGGGGTTCGCCTTCGGATCCCAAGCCCAGCCCTGTGCACCGACAACGGCGCCATGGTCGCAGCGCTAGGTTCGCTGATGGTCGCAGCCGGTAGAGCGCCCAGCCAGAGCGCCTTTGACGCCGACTCCAGCATGCCTGTGGAGGTCGTGAGCCTCTAGCTCTCGATTTGCTGGCTCGATTAGCCGCCCGTAGGCTTGGCGTTAGCACTCGCAGGGCGAGTCTGCTAAATCGAGATTAGTAATGAAAAAGGAGCAAACCATGGCCGTAGCCATTAAGCCACTTGAAGATCGCATCGTTGTAAAGGCAAGTGAGGCAGAGACAACAACAGCCTCAGGTCTAGTTATTCCAGATACAGCGAAAGAGAAGCCACAGGAAGGCACAGTTGTTGCCGTCGGTCCAGGTCGTTTTGATGATGGCGTTCGCGTTCCAATGGATGTCAAAGTTGGAGATGTAGTTCTATACAGCAAGTACGGCGGAACAGAGGTTAAGTACAACAATGAGGAGTACCTCGTACTTTCTGCCCGTGACATTCTCGCTGTAATCGAGAAGTAGAGATGGGAAAGATTCTAGATTTCGACGAGCACGCTCGTCGTGCGATGGAGCGTGGAGTAAACGCGCTCGCAGACACAGTCAAGGTAACTCTTGGACCTAAGGGTCGCAACGTAGTTATCTCTAAGTCCTTTGGTGCACCAACCATTACAAATGATGGTGTAACTATCGCTAAAGAGATTGAGCTTTCAGATCCAGCCGAAAATATGGGCGCACAGCTCGTTAAAGAGGTTGCTACAAAGACAAACGATGTAGCCGGTGATGGAACAACTACCGCGACCGTACTTGCGCAAGCAATGGTTAAAGAGGGTCTTCGTAACCTTGCAGCGGGTGCACAGCCAATGGATATCAAGATGGGTATCGAAGCAGCTGTTGTAGCTGTTACTGAACGGCTTCGTGCAAATGCAACGGTTGTTAAGGACAAGTCACAGATTGCAGATGTTGCAACTATCTCTGCTCAAGATCGCGCTATCGGCGACCTCATCGCAGAAGCGATGGACAAGGTTGGCAAGGATGGCGTCATCACAGTTGAAGAGGCTTCGACTACCGCACTTGAGCTCGAGTTCACCGAAGGTATGCAGTTTGATAAGGGTTATATCTCTCCATACTTTGTTACCGATCAAGATCGTATGGAGGCAATCCTCGAGGATGCCTACGTACTGATCTCTGCAGGAAAGATTTCAGCACTTGCCGAACTTCTTCCTGTACTTGAAAAGGTTGCACAGGCAAATAAGCCACTTCTCATCATCGCCGAAGATGTTGAAGGAGAGGCGCTTTCAACCCTTGTTGTTAACCGCATGCGCGGAGTGTTTACCTCAGCAGCTGTTAAGGCGCCAGGCTTTGGAGACCGTCGCAAGGCGATGCTTCAAGACATCGCGATTCTTACAGGTGGTCAGGTAATTTCAGCTGAGGTTGGAATGAAGCTTGATCAGGTCGAGATCTCAGATCTTGGTCGCGCGCGTCGAGTTGTTATTACAAAGGATGCAACAACAATCGTTGATGGAGCAGGGGACAAAGCACTCGTTGCGGCCCGCGTCTCTGAGATCCGTAATGAGATTGCTGGATCTGACTCTGATTGGGATAAGGAAAAACTCCAAGAGCGTGTTGCAAAGCTCGCCGGTGGAGTCTGCGTTATCAAAGTTGGAGCACACACTGAGGTTGAGTTAAAAGAGAAGAAGCACCGTCTTGAGGATGCTATCTCGGCAACCCGCGCAGCTGTTGAAGAAGGAATCGTCATCGGTGGTGGAGCAGCTCTCGTGCATGCTGCAGACGCCCTCGAAGGAGATCTTGGCTTTGAAGGCGATAAGGCTGTAGGAGTTCGACTTGTTCGCAAAGCTTGCGATGAGCCACTTCGTTGGATCGCAGAGAACGCAGGGCTTGAGGGTTACGTTGTGGTTTCAAAGGTTCGTGCAATGAAGGCCAACGAAGGCTTCAACGCAGCTACCGATGTCTACGGCGACCTTGCAAAGGATGGCGTTATCGATCCAGTAAAGGTAACTCGTTCAGCTTTAGCTAACGCTGCGTCTATCGCTGCGATGTTTATTACAACAGAGGCTGTTGTATATGAGCGCCCAGCTAATGAGGAGCCAGAGTCAAGTGGCCATGGACACTCACACGGCCCTGGTGGTCACAGCCACTAGTTCTAACCAGTTTAGATAGTGAAAACCCCCACCGTAACCGGCGGGGGTTTTACTATCCAAATCTTTTTAACTTACTTAATTAAAACTTATGAAGCGTCGAAGAGCTTCTTAGCTGCGTGCTTGCTAAGGATTGCTGCGCGATCATCTTCAGATAATCCGCCCCAGATACCGTAAGGCTCCTGCGCTGCGAGCGCGTGCTGGCGGCACTTCTCCAAAACTGGGCATGATGCACAGACAGCCTTTGCAGCGTTTTCACGGTTGCGACGGCGTGGACCTCGTTCGCCATCTGGATGGAAGAACATCTCCGATGGCAGCGCGCGACAGGCACCTTGGTGCTGCCACTCCCAGTCTTCGATAATCGGAAGAGGGATGCGTGCGATATCGGCCATCAGTGTTCTCCTTTATTCCTATTTCCTGCTGTATGCGCATAGGCTACAACCGTTTCATAAGTTGTTCAAGTACCTACCGCTTCAATCCTTGTTCAACCCCTATTTTGGAGTGGTGAGTTAGCCCACTTCAGGCCACCATAGGGGCGTGGAAGAGCTCTTAACGGTCGCAGCGGTAGCCAGAAGGCTAGGAATAGCCCCGGCCACCCTTCGCACCTGGGATCGGCGTTATGGCCTAGGACCCTCCGATCACGAGGCCGGCTCTCACCGCAGATACTGTCCTGAGGATTTAGCAAAGCTGACGGTGATGCGCAGATTGATTAGCGCAGGTGTCTCACCAGCTGATGCTGCAGCGCAGGCCCTACTGCACAAAGGCAAGGTAAAGATTGAGCAGTTCACCTCGACCTGCAGAGAGTGCGATGAAACCGTCGATGCGATCGTTCACGCAGCAAACGCCTTAGATCGACCACTCGTAGAAACTTTTTTGAGAAATGAGATTGAAGAGAACGGCGTTATCGATGCATGGAAAAGCGTCTTTGTACCCGTACTCGTAAGGGTTGGAAAAGAGTGGGCTGCGACAGGAACCGGCATTGAGGTTGAACACATGCTCACTGAGATTATTAAACGCATTCTGCGCGAGACCATGGTCGAGATAAAGAAGCCGATCAATGCTCACCCAGTACTTCTTGCATCGGTTGGTGAAGAGATGCACACGATTCCATTGCACGCACTTGCTGTCGCTTTAGCTGAGCGCTCTATTGAGACCAACTTTCTGGGCGCTCGTACTCCGCTAGAGGCTTTGAGCGGAATGATTACGCGATCAGCTCCTCCCGCTGTCTTTCTTTGGGCACAGCTTCCACAAAATGCACACGCAAAGTTCATTCAAGACATACCTGCGATTCGGCCTGCGCCGCGCATTATTCTCGGAGGACCCGGCTGGGCGAAAATTACATGCGAAAACGCTGTTGTGGCATCGGGGATTGAGTCTGCCTGCGATGAGATTGCGCAGGCGGTCGGGGCTTAATTGAGCCTATAGACTGGGCCCTCGCGAGAATGGATGGAGGGCTAATGAGCAGCGATAACGATAAAGTCGCAATGCTCGGCCTGACATACGACGATGTCTTACTTCTTCCAGATGCTTCTGAGGTCGTGCCAAGCGAGGTTAGCACCGCTACATGGCTCACCCGCAATATCTCTCTTTCCGTTCCAGTTGTTTCATCGGCGATGGATACCGTTACCGAGTCGGCAATGGCGATTGCAATGGCAAAGGCCGGCGGTATAGGAATCTTGCATCGCAACCTCTCAATTGAGGATCAGGTAACCCACGCAAAGCTAGTGAAGAACGTTGGGTTGGCAGGGGCTGCTGTAGGTGTTGGCGATGATGGCTTTGCCCGTGCACAAGCACTTATCGAAGCAGGCATCGATGTTGTAGTCGTTGATACCGCGCATGGTCACCACCGCGCAGTTCTCGATGCGATCGAGCGAATTAAAAAGTTTTCTCCAACTACCGACATCATCGGTGGAAACGTTGCTACCCGTGCAGGTGCACAAGCTCTCATTAACGCCGGTGCAGACGCAGTAAAGGTTGGCGTTGGCCCAGGATCTATCTGTACAACGCGCGTTGTTGCAGGTGTTGGTGTCCCTCAAATCACCGCAATCATGGAGGCAAGCAAGGCTTGTAATAAAGCTGGCATTCCACTCATTGCAGATGGCGGTCTTCAGTACTCAGGTGACATCGTTAAGGCCATTGTTGCTGGTGCAAACTCAGTAATGCTTGGCTCACTGCTTGCAGGTTGTGAAGAGTCACCAGGACAACTCGTTGAAATCGATGGCCGCAAGTACAAGGCTTATCGCGGAATGGGATCCCTTGGTGCGATGCAGTCTCGCGGAGAACAAAAGTCTTACTCTAAGGATCGTTACATGCAAGATGATGTTCTTTCAGAGGACAAACTTGTTCCTGAAGGTATTGAAGGAAAAGTTGCATACCGTGGTCCGGTTGCTGACATGGTTCATCAATTAGTTGGTGGACTGCGCAGTGGAATGGGTTATGCAGGAGCACCAGATATCGAAACGCTTCGACGTGAAGGCCGACTCATTCAAATTACCTCTGCTGGTTTACAAGAAAGCCATCCACACGATGTCTTAGATGTTGCAGATGCACCAAACTATGCGAGAAAGGGATAACGGGTATGGATATCGAAATCGCTCCCGGAAAACGCGCACGTCAGGCCTACTCCTTTGATGACATCGCAATAGTTCCTAGTCGACGCACCCGTGACCCAGAGATGGTTTCAACGGCGTGGCAGATCGATGCGTACAAGTTTGATCTACCCATGCTTGCAGCTCCTATGGACTCCGTTGTTTCACCAGATACAGCGATTGCAATTGGAAAGCTTGGTGGACTTGGTGTTCTCAACCTTGAAGGGTTGTGGACTCGTTATGACGATCCTCGTATCCCTCTAGGTGAAATCGCATCGATGCCAGATAAGCATGCAACCCGTCGTATGCAGGAGATTTACAGCGCACCGATTCGCCCGGAGCTCATTAAAGAGCGCATTAAACAGATACGCGACGCCGGTGTAACTGTTGCCGCATCTCTTTCACCTGCACGCACCGCAGATCTTCACAAAGCTGTGATCGATGCTGGTGTAGACATCTTCGTTATTCGAGGAACTACGGTTTCTGCTGAGCATGTCGGTGTTGAAAATGAGGCGCTTAACTTAAAGAAGTTTATTTACGAACTCGATGTTCCTGTCATTGTCGGTGGGGTTGCAACAGCTAACGGTGCACTGCACTTAATGCGCGCTGGTGCTGCAGGTATTCTCGTCGGATTCGGTGGCGGCGCAGCACATACGACCCGTAAGGTATTAGGAATTGAGGTTCCAATGGCATCTGCTGTTGCAGAGGTTGCAGCTGCACGTCGTGAGTATCTTGATGAGTCCGGTGGACGGTACGTTCACGTAATTGCAGATGGTTCAGTTGGTCGCAGCGGTGATATCGCAAAGGCGATCGCTATGGGAGCAGATGCGGTCATGATGGGCTCACCACTAGCTAAAGCCGTTGAAGCGCCAGGACTTGGTTGGCACTGGGGTTCAGAAGCACATCACCAGGAGCTTCCTCGTGGAGAGCGTGTAAATGTTGGAACGGTTGGAACTCTTCAAGAGATTTTGCTTGGACCGTCTCATACATCCGATGGGTCTATGAACCTGTTTGGTGCACTTGCTCGCGCAATGGCAACTTGTGGCTATCAAGATGTTAAAGAGTTCCAGCGCGTAGAAGTACTTATTCACGGGGCGTAATGTCTACACAGGATAACGGCGTACTAGTCGTCGACTTCGGCGCACAGTATGCACAGCTCATTGCTCGTCGAGTACGTGAAGCACATGTGTACTCCGAGATAGTTCCATCAAGTATTACTGCAGCCCAAGTAAGAGAAAAAGCACCATCAGCGATTGTTTTATCGGGTGGGCCTTCAAGTGTTTATGCAGAGAACGCTCCAAAGATTGATGTTGAGATCCTGAAGCTTGGAATCCCAGTCTTTGGAATCTGTTACGGATTTCAAACAATGGCTGCAGCACTTGGTGGCGTGGTAAGCCAAACTGGGAAGTCGGAGTTTGGACGCACAGAGATCAAAGCGGAGACAGCCTCAAAGCTTTTTTCATCTCTTCCCAACGTACAAAGCGTCTGGATGTCACATGGTGATGCTGTCACTCAGGCTCCACCGGGTTTTGCCACTACAGCATCGACATCCGATACACCGATTGCTGCCTTTGAAAATGAAACAGGATTGCTATCGGGGGTTCAGTTCCACCCTGAGGTACTTCACTCTGAGCACGGTCAAGCAATACTCAAGAACTGGCTTATCAACATAGCAAAGTGTGCACCGACGTGGACAACGCACAACATCGCAGAGGCAGAGATTGCACGTGCTAAAGAGGTAATCGGATCAAAGCGTGTTATCTGCGGATTATCAGGTGGCGTTGACTCCGCAGTTGCTGCGGCGATCATTCAAAAAGCTGTTGGAAAACAGCTCACCTGTGTATTTGTAGATCACGGCTTGCTGCGTAGTGGAGAGTCTGAACAAGTGCAACGCGACTTTGTTGCAGCTACCGGCATTGAACTCGTCGTAGTCGATGCGGTGGATCAATTCCTCAACGCACTCGATGGTGTGAGCGATCCTGAAACAAAACGAAAGATTATTGGCCGAGAGTTCATCCGTTCCTTTGAATCCGCTGCGCGAGATATTGCAGCTGGGGGAGATGTTGAGTTCTTGGTCCAGGGCACTTTGTACCCAGATGTTGTTGAATCTGGCGGCGGCTCTGGTACTGCAAACATTAAGTCACACCACAACGTTGGTGGATTGCCCGATGATTTAAAGTTCACACTTGTTGAACCACTGCGCACACTCTTTAAGGATGAGGTTCGCCAGGTTGGCTTAGAGCTTGGACTTCCTGAAGAGATTGTTTGGCGCCAACCATTCCCAGGTCCAGGACTTGCAATCCGAATCATTGGAAGCGTTACTGCAGAGCGACTTGAGATTCTTCGCCACGCAGATCTAATCGCACGAGCAGAGCTTAAAGCCGCAGGACTTGATCGCGTGATCTGGCAGTGCCCAGTTGTTCTCCTTGCAGATGTTCGAAGCGTTGGTGTACAGGGTGATGGTCGAACCTATGGACATCCAATCGTTCTACGTCCGGTTTCATCAGAGGATGCGATGACAGCTGATTGGTCACGGGTTCCTTACGAGGTTCTTGAAAAGATTTCTACAAGGATTACCAATGAGGTTCGTGAAGTTAACCGAGTTGTGCTGGATATAACGAGTAAGCCGCCCGGAACGATTGAGTGGGAGTAGTTGAAAAACATGAAGAAAACGATCGCTATCATTACATCTTTGGCTCTTGTAGCAACGGGTGTGTTTGTCTCTGCTCCAGCTAGTGCTGCAATCAACTGCACTAAGGTTGATGGGAAGCTTCCTGTAATGAAGGTCGTTAAGCAGCCACAAAGCATCTCGAAAGTTTTGCCAAAGACTGCAACCTTTTACACCAACTGCGGAAACATCACAGTCGCCCTTTTAGGAAGTAAAGCGCCTCAGGCAGTCACCGCGTTTGCCGCTCTTGTCAGAGGTGGTTACTACAACAAGACCTACTGTCACCGCATGACAACTGCGGATTACGGGTTCTCTATTTTGCAGTGCGGAGACCCCAAAGCTAATGGAACCGGTAACCCTGAAGGATGGAACGGAATAGTGGAAGAGAACCTTCCAAAGTTAGGAAGTAATAACTATCCAGCAGGAACTTTGGCGATGGCAAAACAAAGCGAACCTAAAACAACAAAGGCTCAGTTCTTCTTTGTCTATGAGGACTCAACCTTCGCTCAACCTGTCTATACGGTGTGGGCCAAGGTTACAAAAGGGTTAGATATTTTGAAGTACATCGGATCCAAGAAAGCCTTTGAGCGCAGGTCAGATGGCAAGGATTACTACGTTGTAAATGGCGCACCGGTACAAGCTGTCAAGATAGAAAAGATCGTGCTTAAGTAGTTAGTTCGTATTAACGATTTTAAAAGCTTCAGCTAAGCGACCCTCTGGAAGTCCAGCATTCTTGGCGTTCCTTGCACCCCATTCACGGACCATCTTCTCCATCTCTAGGTTGTGGGAGGTTTGTGATGCATGGGCGTGAAGAGCTTTAATTTTTAGGTCAAATGTATCTGTGACATCTACAAAGTGATCGGGGTTAGCAAAGCCCATCATCCAAATCTCTTTTACTTTGTATGGCTCTAGACCTTCTTCAAGTAGATCTGTAAATGCAAATGGGTTCCGTGAGTCTGGATAGACAGCTTGCACCGTAGCTTCGCCTGCAGCTAAGTGATCTGGATGGCTTGCACCAATGCGATCCCAATTGCGTTCAGGAGATTGACAGACAATGCGGTCTGGCTTTACGCGACGTATTTGTCGTACTAAATCTTTACGCAGACCAATAGTTGGTTCAAGGTGACCATCAACGTAGTTGAGGAAGGTTATATCTGTAACTCCAATTACGGCACCGGCTTCGCGCTGTTCGCGCTGGCGAATCGCGGGCATCTCTTCCTTTGTAAAGCCCGACTCTTCTCCACCTTGATCACCGTTTGTGCAAAGCACGTAAGAGACCTCAATGCCAGCTTTTACCCATTGTGCAATCGTTGCCGATGCGCCGAAATCGGAGTCATCTGGGTGGGCGTTAACAACGAGTACGCGCTTAATCTCTGAATCTGAAATCGGCTCCATGTCAGCGAAGCCTAATAGACTCCGGCGCATGAACGCGACCGATCCATTGCTCGAGGGGTTAAACCCCCAGCAGCAGGCGGCGGTTACTCACTCTGGAGGCCCACTCCTTGTCGTTGCAGGTGCAGGATCTGGAAAGACGCGAGTTCTTACCCGTCGAATTGCATACTTAATGGCACGACGCGAAGTAAAGCCATTTGAAATCCTTGCGATTACCTTCACAAATAAAGCTGCTGGCGAGATGAAAGAGCGCGTTACTGAGCTCGTTGGTCCTGTTGCTAAATCGATGTGGGTCTCAACCTTTCACTCTGCATGTGTGCGTCTTCTTCGCCAAGAGGCACATCGCTTAGGTTATGCAAATACTTTTAGTATCTACGACTCAGCGGATTCATTGAGGCTTATCACCATCGTTGCTAAAGAGCTCAACCTCGACCCCAAGCGCTATCCAGCTAGACAGTTTCAGTCGATGATCTCAAATGCAAAGAATGAGCTCCTAGGTCCAGCGGATTACCTTGAGGCATCATCAAATCAGTTTGAACAGATCGTTGCCGATGTTTACGCCATCTATCAGAAGCGGTTGCAGTCAGCTAACGCAATGGATTTTGATGACTTAATTCTCAAAACCGTTCAAGTTCTCCAGCGTTTTCCTGAAGCAAAGGCGCGCTTTCGTTCCCGCTTCCGACATATTCTCGTCGATGAGTACCAAGATACAAACCATGCCCAGTACATACTGATTCGCGAACTCACCGGTGGCGCAGATGAGGGTATGCCTCCGGCCGAGCTCTGCGTTGTAGGCGATGCCGACCAATCTATTTATGGATTTCGCGGCGCAACAATCCGCAATATTTTGCAGTTTGAACTCGACTATCCCAACGCCACAACGGTTCTTCTCGAACAAAACTACCGATCTACGCAGAACATTCTTAACGCTGCTAACGCTGTTATCACCAAGAACGAGTCACGTAAAGAAAAGAACCTATGGTCACAAGCTGGCTCTGGCGCACCATTAATTGGTTACGTTGCCGAGTCAGAGCACGATGAGGCTGAGTTCATTAAGAACGAGATCCGTGAACTTGCAGATAAAGGCACCTCTAATCCAGGTGATACAGCTATCTTCTATCGCACCAATGCGCAGTCACGTGTCTTTGAAGAAGTCTTTATGCGGGCAGCTCTTCCATACAAAGTAGTCGGTGGGCTTCGCTTCTACGAACGTAAAGAGGTTAAGGATTTATTGGCGTACTTACGGGTTCTCTCAAACCTTGAGGATGAAATCTCGCTACGGCGCATCATCAACGTTCCTAAACGTGGAATTGGTGATCGAGCAATAGAGACGGTCGAGGATTTTGCAAGAAGTAACAACATAACTTTCTGGCAAGCCCTCACCCGTTGCAATGAATCCTCCGATACGCCAGCCCGTGCTGCGCAGTCGATGAGCGAGTTTGTTTCGATGATGATCGCACTCAACGTGCTTGTCCAAGCCAAAACCCGCCCATCCGTTATCGTTGAAGCGGTCCTTGAACAATCAGGCTTACTGACTGAGTTAGCGGTCAGCACCGATCCACAGGATGAGGTTCGCCTAGAAAACCTCAAAGAGCTCGTTGCCGTTTCTATGGAGTATGAAGAGCGACCCATTGAAGAGCTTGGTGAGGATGAAGAGATCTCTCTAGCTGGTTTTCTAGAAAAGGTTTCATTGGTTGCAGACTCTGATGAGATTCCAGATGGTGAGGATCATGGCGGCGTTGTCACTTTAATGACTCTGCATACAGCGAAAGGTCTTGAGTTCCCCACTGTCTTCTTAACCGGAATGGAGGATGGAATCTTTCCTCACTCACGAACCATGGGGGATAAGAACGAACTCGAGGAAGAGCGTCGACTTGCTTACGTTGGTTTAACCCGTGCAGAACAAAGGCTTTATATCTCTCGTGCTGAGTACCGCTCTGCTTGGGGATCACCTACCTACAATCCAGCCTCACGCTTTCTCGATGAGATTCCAGAAGAGTTAATCGAATGGAGAAACACCGGACGCTCCTCCTTCTCCGTTTCACCATCTGCTATCCGACGAACCCCAACAACTCCACCTCCACGTGCCACAGGAAAGAAGTCATCAGCGATGGTTCTTGAGGTTGGACAGCGTGTGTCACATGACACATTCGGACTTGGCACCGTTGTGGCCCTTGCAGGCGAAGGAGATAAGTCTGAGGCAACGATTAACTTCGGCGATTACGGCGAGAAGCGCCTCCTTCTGCGTTATGCACCCGTTGTGACGCTCTAGGATTACGCAGTACCCACCTAAAGCGAAATGGGAAAAATCTGTGGATCTCTTTGAATACCAAGCACGCGATCTATTTGAAAAGCACAACGTTCCAGTTCTAGCTGGCGCTGTTGCAACTACACCTGAAGAGGCAATCGCAGCTGCAGCCAAGATCGGTGGCAAGGTTGTTGTTAAGGCGCAGGTAAAGGTTGGTGGTCGTGGAAAGGCTGGAGGCGTAAAGCTTGCTGAGGATGCAGCAGATGCAGGTGTAAAAGCTAAAGCGATTCTCGGTATGGATATCAAAGGCCACATAGTTCATAAGGTCATGATTGCAGGAGCGGCTCCGATCGCCGAGGAGTACTACTTAGCGATACTTCTTGATCGCTCTAATCGAACCTTTCTTGTTATGGCATCCGTTGCAGGTGGCATGGATATTGAAGAGGTTGCTCATACCAGCCCTGAAAAGTTAGCAAAGGTACCGGTCTCATCCGTAGATGGAATAACTCTTGCTAAGGCTAAAGAGATTGTTGCGCAGGGATTATTTCCTGCAGAGGTTGCAGATCAGGTTGCAGATGTCTTGCTCAAGCTTTGGGAGGTTTTTCAATCTGAGGACGCCACTCTTGTTGAGGTCAATCCACTGGTAAAAACTGAGGATGGACGTGTAATCGCCCTTGACGGAAAAGTCACTCTCGATGAAAACGCTGACTTCCGTCAACCAGACCACGAGGCGCTTGTCGATAAGGACTCTGCTAACGCACTTGAAGAGGCGGCTAAAGAAAAGGGTTTGAACTACGTCAAGTTGGATAACGGTCAGGTTGGAATCATCGGTAACGGTGCTGGACTTGTCATGAGCACACTCGATGTTGTCGCCTATGCAGGCGAAAAGTTCGGCGGCGTTTTACCAGCTAACTTCCTAGATATTGGAGGCGGAGCATCGGCTGAAGTTATGGCTAATGGACTTTCAATTATTCTCGGCGACCCAGATGTTAAGAGCGTCTTTGTTAATGTCTTCGGTGGAATCACTGCCTGTGATGCAGTAGCAACAGGTATCGTGCAAGCACTTGAACTCCTTGGCGCAAAGGCTACAAAGCCGATCGTTGTACGCCTTGATGGAAACAACGTTCTTGAAGGTCGCGCCATATTGAATAAGGCCAACCACCCACTCATTGAACAGGCTGAAACCATGGATGGAGCAGCATCACGTGCTGCAGAATTGGCGGCGAAGTAATGTCTATCTTTCTCAATGAATCAACAAAGGTAATCGTTCAGGGTATGACAGGCTCTGAAGGAACTAAGCACACTCGTCGCATGCTCGCATCCGGTACCAAGATTGTTGGTGGAGTTACTCCCGGCAAGGGCGGCCAGAGCGTTGATATCGACGGTCATCAACTTCCGGTGTTTAACAACGTTGCAGAGGCAATGGCGGCTACGGGAGCAAACGCATCGGTCGTATTTGTTCCACCTAAGTTTGCAAAGGCTGCCGTAATCGATGCGATAGATGCAGCGATGCCACTTGTTGTCGTTATTACTGAAGGTATCCCAGTTCACGACTCTGCTCACTTCTATTCTTACTCTCTGACTAAGGGCACAACTCGAATCGTTGGCCCTAACTGTCCAGGACTTATCAGCCCCGGAAAGTCCAACATCGGAATTATTCCTGCGGACATCACAAAGGCGGGGCCAATTGGATTAGTGTCAAAGTCTGGAACTCTGACGTATCAAATGATGTATGAACTGCGAGATATTGGTTTTAGTACAGCTGTCGGAATCGGTGGAGATCCAGTGATTGGAACAACACACATCGACTGCCTTCGCGCATTCCAAGATGATCCTGAGACGAAGGCGATCGTCATGATCGGTGAAATCGGCGGAGATGCTGAAGAACGTGCCGCTGCCTTTATCGCAGAGTATGTAAAGAAACCGGTTGTTGGTTACGTTGCCGGGTTTACAGCGCCAGAAGGAAAGACAATGGGACATGCAGGCGCAATAGTCTCTGGCTCCTCAGGCACTGCACAAGCCAAAAAGGATGCTCTCGAAGCAGCAGGTGTAAAGGTTGGACAAACTCCTAGCGAAACTGCGCAGTTGCTGCGCGCGATTCTTCAGGGGTAAGTTCGATGGTGCAACGCGTCCTTTCGGTCTCGTTCACACAGATTCTTCGCGTCTTGGCCCTACTTCTACTTCCTCTTGCATTTATCTCATTGATTGCATGGGCAACAGCTGGCAGTACATCTGGAAATACATCAGATCCAATACGCGCTGCTATCTGGTTATGGCTTGGAGCACACCATATTCCCTTTACCGTTAACTTAGCTGGAGCAGCAGGCTTTCTCTCTTATCTTCCCCTCGGTGCTGTTGTTCTACCCTTTCTTGCACTGAGATCAGGCTTTTCAAAAGCACTTTATAAACTTCATATGGATTATCACTCCATCGCTATGGTGCGCGTTACTTACTCCTTGGTCTATACCCTCTTCGTTACTGGGCTTGCTTTTCTTGCTCAATCAGATGGAGTGCAACCTGTTTGGTATTTGGCTCCAATCTTTAGCTTCCTCATCGCCTACTTTGCAACCTTCACAGCTGGCAATGGAGCACGTTTAAGCACTCCCGTTCTCTACGCCTCACGCGCACTTGCAGTATTAGTAGGGTTCTCATTTATCTATTTGGCAATACTTATCTTCACTCATCATGCAACTATTGAAAAACTCACAACCGTCTTAGCCCCAGGTGTGTTTGGTGGAGTACTGCTTTTTCTCCTCAATATCTTTTATCTGCCAAATATTGCAATCTCAGTGCTCTCCTACTTTTCAGGGGCAGGCTTTGCTGTTGGAAGCAACTCACATATCTCCCCATTTTCTCGTCACATCGATCAGATTCCAGCCTTTCCATTGCTGGGAGTCATTCCAGAATCAACCTCTAAGTTTGCACTCATCGCCATAGTTGTGGCGATTATGGTGGGAGTTCTGATAGCTCTCTGGTCAATTCCCAATGGAGCTACAACCCTTTTCCAAACACTTTTTATCACCGCAGTTGGTACAGCGATCCTTGCCTATTTAGGTAGTGGCGCTCTCATCACTGAAGCGATGGGCGCTGTGGGCGTATCTATATGGCAGCTGACCCTCTTTCTTAACGCGCAGATCTTCCTCGGAGCGATTGCAACCTTCTACCTTCCTCCACTTTTGAGTAGGAGCCGGGAGTGAAGCGGGTTGTAATACTCGCATCTGGAAATGGTTCACTTGCTCAAGCAATTATTGATAACGCCAAAGAGTTAGATATACAAATTCTTGCCATCATCTGTGATCAGTCAAAGGCGTTTGTCTTGGAGCGCGCAAAGGCTGCAGATATTGCGACACAAATAGTTGAGATGAAGAAGGATCGTAAATCTTGGGATTTAGATCTCCTTGCACTTCTGCGAATGCTCAACCCAGATTTGGTCATATGCGCCGGGTTTATGCGGGTTCTTTCCGCAGAAACGGTTTCAGAGTTTCGAATAATCAATAGCCATCCAGCTCTCTTGCCTAACTTTCCAGGCGCCCACGCAGTACGGGACGCCTTAGCCGCTGGCGTAAACACCACGGGTACAACGATTCATTGGGTAGATGCGGGCGTCGATACCGGTGAGATCATCGCTCAAGAATCTGTTGAAATAGAAAGCACCGATTCAGAGGATTCACTCCATGAGCGCATTAAGATTGTCGAAAGGCGACTATACGTTCAAACGCTTCGCGAACTACTACCAACTTTGGAGGGCTCACGTGGTTAACCGCAAACCCATACGTAGGGCGCTGGTAAGTGTTTACGACAAGGATCGACTCCTTGAACTCGGTGCGGTGTTAAGTAAAGCTGGTGTTGAAATTCTCTCAACCGGCTCAACAGCTAAAACACTTCAAGATGCTGGCATCTCTGTGACCGAGGTCAGTACTTATACGGGTTTTCCAGAGATTATGGGTGGGCGAGTAAAGAGTCTGCACCCAAAGATTCATGGCGGAATTCTCGCCGATCAAGACAATCCTCAGCATCTACAAGCCATCGAAGAGTTAGAGATTGAACCCTTTGATCTGCTGGTAATTAATCTCTATCCATCTGCCGCAACAATCGCATCGGGTGCAGATTTTGCAGAGTGCATCGAACAGATAGATATTGGTGGACCATCCATGCTTCGCGGTGGCGCTAAGAATCACGGCTCAGTTGCTGTGATCTCTCAAACCTCTCAGTACGACAAACTCTTTGAAGCTATATCCAAGGGAGGATTTACCCTTGAAGAGCGACGTGAGCTTGCACTTGATGTATTTCGAACAACAGCGCAATACGATCTCACTATCGCTAACTGGCTTGGATCAAATACTTCAGATCCACTTCCAGAGTGGTTTGGCCAGATTTGGCACCGCCAAAGCTCGCTTCGATACGGTGAAAATCCACATCAAAACGCTGCTGTCTACCGCTCTGGAACCTCAGGGGTTGTTAACGCTAAGCAGTCGCACGGTAAAGAGATGTCCTTTAACAACTACACCGATGCCGATGCAGCGTGGCGTGCAGCTCTAGATCACGAACAGCCTTGCGTGGCAATAATTAAACATGCCAACCCTTGCGGAATCGCAATCGGGAAAGACATTGCAGATGCATATGCAAAGGCTCACCTGTGCGACCCCGTCTCTGCTTTTGGTGGCGTAGTAGCTGCTAACAGAAAAGTAACCGTTGCTATGGCGACCCCACTTTCTCAAATCTTTACCGAAGTTATTATCGCCCCAGATTATGAGCCGCAAGCTTTAGAGATTTTGAAACAAAAGCCATCGATTCGCATACTTACATGCGAAAGCACGAGTATCGATTCGATCGAACTTCGTCCCGTTTCAGGGGGAGTTCTTTTGCAGCAGATGGATCTAATCGATGCACCTGGTGATTCATCGGTATCATGGAAACAAGTAACAGGCGCTTCGGTATCTGAGGATGTTATGCGCGACCTTGAGTTTGCATGGAGAAGTGTTCGTGCTGTTAAAAGCAATGCGATTCTTCTCGCTAAAGATGGTGCGGCGGTTGGAATTGGAATGGGTCAAGTCAACCGCGTAGATTCAGCAAAGCTTGCTGTTGATCGCGCAGGAGATCGAGTCAAGGAAAGCGTTTGTGCCTCTGATGCTTTCTTTCCCTTTGCAGATGGCTTAGAGATCTTGATAAAAGCTGGGGTTGCTGCAGTAGTTCAACCAGGAGGCAGCGTCCGCGACGAAGAGCTTATTGAAGCGGCCAAAAAGGCTGGCATTGCGATGTTTTTCACGGGAACCCGTCACTTCTCACACGCCTAACGCCACCATCTCTTCATCTAGGATTGCCCCATGAGCGCGACAATCCTTGATGGCAAATCTTTAGCTGCCGAAATCAAAAAGGATTTAGCAGGTCGAGTACTAACTCTCAAAGGTAAATCAATTACCCCAGGTCTTGGCACAGTTCTAGTTGGCGATGATCCAGGATCGCACTCTTACGTTGCAGGAAAGCACAGAGATTGCGATGAGGTTGGAATTAAATCAATCCGCATCGATCTTCCAGCGACAGCCACCCAAGCAGATGTTCTTGCAGCGATTGCGGATTTAAATGAGGCAAAGGAGTGCACCGGGTACATCGTGCAGCTTCCACTACCTCAGGGCATCGAAACACAGAGAGTTCTTGAAGCCATAGACCCGTCCAAGGATGCCGATGGTTTACACCCTATGAACCTTGCTCGACTCGTTGCAGGTTATGAGGCGCCACTTCCATGTACTCCTCGTGGAATCGTAGAACTCATTACACATTACAAAATCCCATTAGCCGGAGCAGAGGTTGTTGTTATCGGACGAGGCTTAACTGTTGGTCGACCTTTAGGTCTGCTTTTAACACGTAAGCAAGAGAATGCAACAGTCACATTGACGCATA